>Ga0209192_10001791_pt1 | contig 16449 bp, 25 predicted proteins | sample ArcticOcean_MG_C_11_FD_187433 | JGI IMG/M metagenome (GOLD analysis project Ga0209192, IMG submission 187433) | Marine microbial communities from western Arctic Ocean - ArcticOcean_MG_CB2_154 (SPAdes) (version 2) | ecosystem: Environmental > Aquatic > Marine > Oceanic | place: Arctic Ocean... | reverse complement strand
TCTAAAAATGTACCAACTGCATATGCAGTCGCTGATGCAAAACCAATTCTTAGAGCAACACTCATTGGCGCACCTTCTAGTAACACTACACCAATACTTGCCGCTATTGCTAATGGATAAGCTGCCAAGATTGTTGAACGTGCGATTTTCTTTCCAAGTAATCTAACTGTTAAGTCGGTTGCTAATACCACTAGTGGAAACGTAAATGCTGCCCAAGTAAGTTTGATTCCAAATAGTTCTACTGGAATTCCTACAAGTGCATTTGAAACTGTTATAACGATAACATGAAGTGCTACTAGTTTCATTAGCATACTTCTATCTATGTTTTTGAAAATACTAAACATATTTTCTCCTTCGGGTTATGAGTTATCTTGGACTATATGCTTGTTGTAGTTTAATATTGTCCATAAACTCTGTTTTAGTGCCAATGTCATTAAAGAAAGCACCTTTTAGTACAGTTGTCTGTGTTAGACTTGAAGTTGCCATAATGCCTCTATTCTCACAACAACCATGTGTTGCTTGAATATAAACACCAACGTCTTCACTGCTGGTTGCTCTCATAATTTCTCTGGCTATGTCCATTGCAAGTTCTTCTTGCAATGTGCCTCTTCTTGCACACCATTGTGCAATTCTTGTATATTTGCTGAGACCAATAAGTGTATCAGCGGCAAGTATACCAATGTATGCAGTACCAGTTACTGGCTGATGATGATGCGAGCAAACACTCTTAAGTTCACTTCGTACCACTAACATACCATCATAACGTTCTTCTGTATGATTAGGAAAGGCAGTTGCATTAGGCATAGGCTCGTAACGTCCTGCCATTAATTCCTTAATATACATTTTTGCTAGACGCCTACCAGTGTCTTGACTGTTAGGATCATTATCCCTGTCAATAACTAAGCCATCTAGTACTGCTTCAAATTTAGGTGTAAGTTCTTCGATCAGTGCTTCTTTATCACCTGGTTCTAGGTATGCACTGATATTATCGCCTGCCCAAAATCTTTGATTGTTTTGTTTAAGACGTTCTTTAATTTTATTACTTATAGTCATTATATTCTCCGAGTTATAGACGTGGATGTCTACATAGTTTCTATTATACAACAGGTTGTATATAAATGTCAACCGTTAATGTTATTTAGAACTATCTAAACCATACTTGTTAATCATTTCTAAACGATCATCACATTCTGCGAGTTTATTTAACTCTGCAATGACGGCTTCGGTAACATCTGAATGTTCGCCAATACCTGCTGGCATTGTTTTATAAACTTCAATGTTTGCTAGGTGTACTGCAACTTCGCCTTCTGCTTGTTTGCGAGCTGCTTCAATAATCATATCTCCAACTTTCATTTTTAGTCCTTTCTATAGTTTCCTTTTTCAGGTATAACGTGCCTAACGCCTCCTGCTGGATTTTCCATATCGCCTTTGCGTCTTGGAATTAAATGTACATGCGGATAGTTAACTGTTTGTCCTGCTTCTGTTCCAACATTTTGTCCAATGTTATATGCATCACAGTATCCTCCGTTTACCCAACCATATCCCCATGCATATGCTGCCTTGTAACATTTTTCTAAATGTTCCCAAGTTTCAGTTTTAGGTACAAATAATATATGTCCCTCGGTAACCGGAAAACCGTCTTCGTAGACTGTATAATCTCTAGTGTCCATTACTATTTTTTTCCATGGAATTTCTTTTATCATTTTGTATACCAATTATATGCAGTTGTTATAATACTATCTAAATTATGTTTAGGTTTCCAGCCAAGTTTAACTGTACCACTAACATCAGCAATAAGACTTGCAGGATCACCTTCACGTCTGGCTCCGATGTCATAATCAACTTTAAGTGGAGTATTCTTTTCTACGGCTTGAATAATTTCTAAGTTTGAATATCCATGATCCATACCTAAGTTAAAAACATGTGCTCCACTATTTTCTGTAGCATGTGTTACTGATGTTACAAGTCCGTTAGCAACATCTTCGACATGTATATAATCTCGTATACATGTACCATCGGCAGTATCATAATCGTTTCCATATAATGTAAACTTCTTACCTGCGATTGCACTTTCCATAATCCTAGCAATAATATGAGTTGCTTGTTTCTCTTGTCCAAACTCGCCATCACTGTCAGCACCAGCAACGTTAAAGAAACGTAGACTAACACTATTAATGTTGTATGCTTTTGCATAATCATTAAGTATGACTTCCATCATACGTTTGGTCCAACCATATGGATTCATTGGAGTATTACCATCTTCGATAGTACATAAACCATTATCCGGTTCACCATAACATGCCGCACTAGATGCAAATACAACGTTTTTAATATTACATTTTCGTATCATATCTAATAAGTTTAGAGTTTCAGCAATATTGTTTTGATAATATAATGCAGGATCTAATACACTTGGCCCTACTAAACTAGTTGCACCAATATGAATTAATGCATCACAATCCCAATCGGTCATTTTCAATTTGTAATCACCATAACAATTTTCGTTTTGTTGTGAGTCAAAATAATTGTGACTAGTAATAGGTCTACGGTCACATACAATTACAGTATGTCCTTGTTTCTTTAATAGTTTGCATGTCTGGGAGCCGATGTAACCACCGGCTCCCGTAACTAGTACTTTCATTAGTATTTGCTTTCTGCTACATGATCTCTATAACGATTATCGTTACGGAGCCATTGTTCACCATTGCCTTGCATAATATCAATCATACGATCAATGGTGCCATTTGTCCAATCACTAATCTTGCCCATATTCTCACTTGGTACTTTAATACCTTGTAGTATTTTAGTAACTGCATCTTCTTTACTCCAAGGAGTGTAAAGACGTGTGTAGTCATTTGCAAATGTTTCTGGAAAACTTCTATATGCAGGATAAACTACATTGCAACCTAATGCATCTGCTTCACTGACTGTGTTACTAACCCAGTCTTGCAATGCACAGTTAAACATTACTTTAGAAGTGTTTACTACGTTATAGTAATCATTCTTCTTTAAGTCTTTTAAGATTGTAAGTTTGCCGTCTGCTTCCATTTGTAAAGCTCTATCCAGATACTTTTGATTGTTACTACGTAACGGTCCTCCGCTTAGTACTGCAAACTCAATATCAGGCCTCTGTGCTTTAACCATTTCAATAACATCCATAAAGAAGTTTGGTTGTTTCTCTTGATCAAAACGTGCGGCAAATACAACTCTGTTATCACGTTTACCCCAACTGTTAATATCGTTATGCACTCTGCTTTGTACTTCTTCTTTACCAAAACTTAAACCTGATATATTATATATAGGTGCTTTCCAATTAGCGATTTTCATGTGTGCAACCATTTCTTCGTTAGTTGCTAGTATATGTACATTAGGAATCTCATTACACATCTGCTCGTATAACGACATCCACTTGCTCATACCCCATACATGAACAAAGTCATCTGGGTCTACTGCTTGTGCTAAACAACGTAAATAAATTGTAGGACGTTGCTCTTCAGGTATCTGACACATGATGTACGGCAACGACTCAATACCAGGTTGAAACATATCTTCAAAGAAAACTGCATCTCCTCCTGAGCATTCGCCGTTCCGCATCATTTGTACTAGATTCATTAACTGACTCATACCAAAGTATGAACGTCCGTGTGCATCTAATACTTGTCCTACACTAATGGACTTAGTATCATCAATAGTTGTACCAGGTACTACTACGTACTCAATACCACGTTTATCAAATGCCGCTGTACTCCAATCTTGTAATTGTAGAGTATAACGACCTTCATAAGGCTCTAAGCCCATATAGAATAGTTTGTTCATTAGTTACGTTTGTCCTTTCGGGGTTTGGAATGGAACGAATCTCTTATTGCTTGACGCATTGCTCGTCCGTCACGTATCCATTGGTTGTAGGGTGTACGTCTATTACGAATGCTGTTTTGCATATGGCCCCAAGGGCTCTTAGATCGATATAAATCTTTCTCGTCAAATATGTATCCGTTGTTAACGCAGAATTGCCTGTAGTCATCCAAGTCTTCGTATACTTGGCGTACTGCTGGTTCCATTTTGTTTTAATCCTTCTAATCATTTCAATAATCATATTTTATGAATGAACCATTTTCCCCATCCTCACTTACCTCGATATGTACAGAACGTTCAGGGTACCGTTCTGCTATCGCCTCAAACAAATCATCTGACATCATCTCACATGACTTGTAGTCAAGTTGTAAAGTTTTTTCACTGTATAACTTTTCCAACCAACGTTTAAATTGGATAAACTCAATATCCCTATCATCGTGGAATACCTGTATCCAAACCTTAAATTTAAAGATGTGCCTATGAATATAGCCTAGGAAACTAACATCATATTCATCACCTGTTGCTAACTTAGGATCATCTATTGCAGCAGGATACTTGTGTAATCCTTCCTTGCTAAATGTAACCCAAATCATTGCATTCTTTTGATCTTTTTGTTTTGCACGTTTATCGTTCAATGCTTCTTCTCTTAAACGTCTAGTCATATAATCCATGTGCCCCTCACGTTGTTCCATTAAATTTATTCACTTTCAAGTTGTGCTTTGATGTTCTGAATTTGATCTTTAACTGCCAACTTTTCTTTCTTAAGCTCACGAAGTTCACCTAAAGGCCTAGTTAGTTTCTTTTCAACGTCTGTGCATTGCCTGTCTAACACCTTGTGCTTTTCTTGTAATGCTTCAAGTTTTCTTAAAGTTATTGACATATGTTACTCCTTATATTCGATTGCTTCATCATTTGTGTATTCTTTCCAAGGCGTAAACTTTTTACTTGTTATGTCGTTTACATCCATGCACCATACACCTCCATTGTCTCCTAGGAACTTTGCATCTGAAATCTTAACAGTAAGATTAGGGTTAGATGTTTTTACATTTGGAAGACGTACACTTAGCATAGGGATAAACTTTTTATTCTGCCATATGCTTTCGTGTAATGCACTTAACATAACTCCATGTTGGTGTGCATCATAATCTACTGTTACCCAACAATCGTTATCAAGTAATGTTGATATTGTACTGTTGTAATATTCTAATTCTTCTTTGCTTTCAAAATTAATAACACAATGATTTGCACCCATATAGATGTGCTCAACTGCATGTGATAGTATTTTTTCTACACTAGGCTTACCATTTACAAACAATGTCTGCATACCGTATACAGGTGTATGCTCTACTTCTTTTCCAGTAAACAATTCAATGTTATCATAATCTAATTTAGGCACTAAAAAATCCTTTGTATTCATTTTTAACTAAGTTAATTGGATTACCAATATCATAAGTTAAATTAGCAAACTCTTTTATAATATTATCAAAGTTATCATCAAGTACTGTATTAGTTGCATCTAAGTTTGTAACAAGTCCTAACCCTGTTGGAAAAGTAGGAATAGTTCTTGCTACAAGATCTGGCCTGTACTTGTTTACAATGTGCATAAACTTCCAAGTATCTCCTGCCCAATAAAATGTATTCCAATCACGAGTTGCAGTTGCAGGTACTACTGGAAACACATCATGGAAAAGTACTACTGTATCTTTTGTACTATACTTTTCAATATTAATAAAGTCTCTTAATACCTGATCATAATGATGTAAGCCATCAACAAATGCAAATTCAATTGGTCCTTGCATTACTGTAATAACGTCGTTGTTTGCAAAGAACTCATCACTTGTTTCTTCAAATATCTTTGTGTTACCGTCTAACTCAATCTCTGTAAGTGGATTAGGATCAACACCAATACAATTTGTAACATTATTTGCATACTGTAAACTTCTACCTGTGTTAGTACCAATTTCTAAGTAGTTAGTTGGTTCTAAGGTTTTGTGAAACCATTGTAACCAATCAGTGTATACTTTGCCTTGCAGTAAACATTCTGTAACAATTTCATGTCTGGCTTTTTCGTCTAAGTCTTTACCAGCCTGTTGCGGTTCATCAATCTTAACGTTCATAGTTTGTCCTTTAAATTTGTTTTATTATACAACATAATTTGCATGTTGTCAATCAAATAATACATTAAATTGACTTTTACTGTTAACAATCTTTTTACCTGTTGTTCCTCGCGAGCCACCTTTAATGCTATCCCAAAATTTACTGTAGTGATTAATAACACTCATACTTTTATCAAAGTCTTTAGGTGCAAATACTTCTTCCACTACATCACGGAACATTACTCTAGTAAACGTTTCATCTACTAGCATACCTGGAGTTTGTCCTTCGTCATAGTACTTGTTACTATCTTGTACTGCTCTAATATGTTGCCATACATTATGACCCATAAGCAATGCATAACTGAAACTATCCCAACTGGTCTTTCCTTCTTTGCCAATCTTGTTTAGTTCACCTGGTGCATATTTACAAATGTCACCTATGGTACATCTTTCACTAATTGGCGAGTCTTCAAAGATATCATGTATACCATCACGTAATACTACGTCACGGAAACTGTCTGTGTTCTTTGAATACTTTTTATTATCAGCAGTGGCTTCCATCATGTAACTCCACTTACCTCTATCATCAGTTCTTAACCTAGTGTACACTTGTCCATTAGCAGTTGCTAGGAAAGGTGATGCACAATCAAAACTAATAGTAAAGTTTGGATTATGATGGCGTCTTACTGCACGTTGTATGTCAGTTAATAACAATGCCCATTCTAGTTTACTTGTTCCTAAAAAGTGCATCCAGTCATGTTGACCTGGCTCAAGTAAACCTTCATGTATAAGTGTAACCAAACGTTTTAATACTAAGTGTAAGTCACACATGTTTTGTCCACCCATACCCCAACCATCAAATGGTCTGTCATATTTGTCTGAACAAAACTTCTTCATAGTGTTGTACCAATCATCTGCTTCAGTATGATTACTACCTTGTAATACGTTAAGTATTTTTAAGTCTTTACCTCTGGCTTCCATAAAGAATTCATTGTTAAACAATGTTGCATCAACGGCATCCTTATAACTTTTAATTCCACAGGCTTCACTTGCTTTCTTATCCAAGTAAGTCCATGTAGGAATATCTAAAGTCATGCCATAGTCAGCAATACCACTCTGCCACTTAATAACGGCTTCACGTTTCTTTTGTGCAGCCTTATCTTTAGTATCAGCCCATGCTCCAGGCCATACACCTTTAGCAATTTGGAACCCACCAGAGTCGGCAACCATAAACGTTTCTGCTTTATCTCTGCTACGAACCATATCTTCTCTTGGAACATGTTTAGTTAAATCCATGTCAGCATGTCCAGCACTATAAAGGCTCCACTTGTATGGAAACAATGCTTGTTGCTTGTTAAGCCAGTTCATACTTTCCATAGTAGGTATTGCTTTAGGTAGTCTGTCACCGACAACACTTTTTACTTTATCAGGAAAACGTTCATTGCCAATATAAGTTGCATAGAACCCACTCAGAGCCGGCAAGAATATTGCATAGTCTTTCTGCTTCTGTGTTAGGTTATCTTGCTCTACCATGTACTCTACTTCTGCTGTGCAGGAAGGATATAATCATATACTGCTAAACCACTATCAACAGTAATCATACTTGCGCCTTCATCACTAAAGTGCATTTTACTATCACCTGCAAGACTTAGAATACTAATTACTTGCTGAATAGGCCAATGCCATCCGTGCTTTAAACTTCCAGTAATATCATGTTGGAAAGTAAAGTCACCGGCATGTGTACTATGATCACCAAAGAAGAACTTTAAGTGTCCGTCATCAGTTTTAGCAATAAACGTTGTTTCTTCACTGTGTACTTGTGCTTGCATTTTTAAACGTGCAATACTTGCTACACTTGGCTCGATCTCTACGTTCCAGTTAACACCTTTAAACTTTACAGTTTTAAGTTTGTCGTTAATAACTTCACTTGTCATAAAGCGATAATCGTTTTTAAAGTCGCCTCTTGTATTTTCAAAGTGCAAGCCGACTGGTACAGTTTCACCGTTACGATCTTGTGTATTAATAGCAATCTTTGCATCTTCCTTGTACTCAGGAATGTTAAGCAAAATATGTAGTTTGCTAAGATTAGGCATACCAAACGTACCAATAAACTCTGCTATTGGGCTTTTAAATTTACCTTTAACAATAACACTTCTATCTTCGGCTAATCCTTCGATAGTAGTTTCACTGTCTGTACCAGATACCTTAACTAAGTCAATAAAGCCTAGGCTATGTGTATGTTGTACAATGTCTTGTAGAAAGTCTTTCATTAATTTACTCCTAATGTGTATATTTGATTATATTTAGATTCTGTGTAAAAGTCAACCACTATTTCTGTCTTTTTATTCAAAACTAAACAAATCATTGAAAGTAGTCTGGTTGTTAGTATCAAGTGTTAAATCCCACTCCAATACATTTAGTAAGTTTTCCAACTTACCATCGATCACTGTGTTTTCCATTGCGTGATCATCAAATGGTAATTCTTTAAACCATTTTGGCAAGTGTGTTTCATCTGTTGGATAAGCAACACTTGTATAGCCTAACGGATTAGGTTTTAGTTTACAAACAATAACTTTCTGGCCATCTACTATTTCTGTACTGTACCTGTCACTGTTCATCTTTCGCAAACGATTCCAGTTAATACTTGCTCTAACATGTCCTGGCATATTTGCTTTGCCTTGACGCTCTTCTAGTGCAGTAAACTTTGTCATATTGTTTGCACGTTTTGGCGATCCTTTTTCCCAACCGGCTCTAATACTAAAGCCTTCTTTGAACGTTTTAATCTTATCGAGTACTGTTTCTCTTTGATCGCCTGTTAGTACTCCTGTTAAAATGTTACTAAGAAAATCTTGTACTATCTTAGGCGTATCACTACGTTTCAAGTCCAAGCCCATTACTTTCATCTTACCCGGACTTCCGCCTGTGTCTGATCTGTAACCTTCTGTGTCATACACTAATAGTGCATAACGTTTCTTTGTAATAAACAAGCCTTTAGTTGCAACAACTTCTCTACCACCTTTAATAATTTTACCATTCTCTCTAGGAACATTAAATGCTTGTTTCATAAAATTTGGAAAACTTTCATTCAAGTTATCTGAAATTTGATCATACAATTTAATTGCAATCTCTTTGTTCCATTCAATCTCACCTTTTTCAACTTGTTCCTTAATAACTGGCCAAGCACTGAAGTAAGCAGAGTCTGTGTCACCATATACAATAGCATCACCTAAGTGATTGTACTCACCTGTAATTGCTTCATTAACAAATGCGTCCATGTGCTTTGCAATACTTCGACCACATAGTGTTGTTGATTGTCCAATACGTTTGTCAAAGAATCTACAACCTGGATTAAGAATAGCACCATACAAACTGTTTAAGTTAATCTTCTTAACTAACTGTCGTTTATCATAAAACTCTTTTTCTTTATCGTCTTTTGCGTTCTTCATGAGCTTTTGTATCTCTTGACGTTCAGCATACCAACGTTCTAGTAAGCCCGGAACAATACCTTGTATCTCACTGTTAAAGATTGTACCATTAGCACTTAGTATCCAAGGGTTGCCACTTAGGAACACCATCTTATAAATGTCTGCACCTGTTAGTATATTTTCACTACCATCTTCCCATTCAACTACAATCTCAGTTACTTTGTCTTGGGCCATAACCATTTGGTATTCTTTACTACCAAACTCGCCTTCCCATGCTTCAGCAAAACTTTTCTTGTCTGCCATGCGTTCTTTTATATGTGCTTCTGTGTAGTCCTGTCTTAGTTGTCCTACAATAGTTTCGTTACCCATATTCAATGCTCTAATAGCACTAGGATACAAACTGTTAATATCAATAGCACCAATCCAGTCATGCATACCTTTTTTAGGATATGCTACATAAGCACCAGCCGCTTGTGTGTTACCTAGCTCATCTCTACTCTTACGACTTGGAACAACTAAGCCACGTTCGTGTGCTTCGTTAATAATTGCTTGTTCTGTAACTGCTACTGCACCCATTGTCGTTTGTAGTAACACAGTATTAGCATGTCCAAGTTCGTTTGCAAGAGCAAGGAACTTTAGTTTCTTATCTAGTTTGTCTAGTAGTGCAACATCTTGTCTACTATAGTCTAGAAACTTTTCAAAGTCATTGTTGTATAATTGATCTAGTGTTCCAGTGTATTGAATCTTGCGTTCATCTAACTCATATTCACCTATAGCATCTAAACTGTAACTATGCATTTCATGATATGTATACTTCCTGTACAGTTGCATATAATCCATATGCACTCTGCCAATAGTATCAAATGTAACGTTCTCTGCACCAAAACGTTCAAATGTACGTTTCTTAGGATACTGGTTCCATAAACAAAAACGTCTTGTATCATCTTTGCTTAGTACACGTTTTACTCTGTTAACAAGGTAAGGAATATCATATCCTTCACTGTTCCAACCACTTAGTATGTCTGCATCATCAATAACATCTAAGAACGCATCAAGCATCTCTGCTTCAGTTTCACATAGTATAGTGTTCTCAAACTTGTTACAAATTAATGTTGCATCTTCTTTAGTAGTACCCTTTGGCTTAACACATAATGTTATCATTTGCTCCATCCACTGCAAGTATATACTAATAGCAGTTACAGGATTAAACGGATCTTCAGGTGGACTGAATCCTCTTTCCTTGTCGAAGTCTGTCTCAATATCAAAGAATGCAGTCTGTAGTTGAGGTGCATCTTGTCCAAGATAGTTTTCTTCTAAACAACGAAATACAGGATTAATATCACTTTCGTATTGTTTAACAGTATTGTTTAATTTAAGTTCTTTGCGGAAGTCTCGCATTGTGCGACATTGTATTCTACTAACTGGATTACCATAAATGCTTTTGTGCTTACCTTTGGCATCGTCATAGTAAAATACATATTTGGCGGCAAAGTCTTTATACTCTCTTTTGCCTTCTGAGTTTCGTTCTACAACGTAGATACGATCTTTATCTCTGTCGAATAAAGCATCAACGTACATTTCTTCTCCTGTTGTTAATGGCCAACTGTGCCGTGTGTCTTGTCGTTAAGGTGACGAACCTATTGATTAAGTTATATAATAGCATAACTTTTTGAGAATGTAAAGAGTTTATTTACTTACTTCTTCCCAATGAGCTTGTTGTACTTGTTGTTTCAAGTCATCAACTTCGACGATACGATGAAACGCTGCAGTTCTGGCGTTTAAAGTTTTAATCATTTCCATATGTGCTTCTGCTTCTTGGATTGTATCAAACACTTTAATTACAACCGGATCTTCGATCTTTGGCTCGTATTCAATTCCGTACTTCATTTAAGTAACCTGTATTGCAATGTAAATGCATAGAGCCAAGATAACCAACTTGCCCCAATCTAAGTCAAAGTCTGTACCTTCGCCAAACCTCTTTTTAAATTCGCTAACTTTCATTTTACGTTCTCCTTATAGTGTTTACTATCTCTCGCTCCATCGAAGACACAAACAAAATACATTTCGTCTGCTCCTGCATGTACACGATGAAATACTCCATCTTCAATTAATACAACATCACCTGGCTTTACTCTTAAAGTTTTAATATTATCTTTTTGTGCTAGTTCCATTGTACCTGTACCATTAATAAAATAGTACACTTCTTCTTGCCCAACGTGTGCATGACCCGAAGTACTCTTTCCTGGGTTTAGTCTTGTACTACTTAATACTAGGTTGTTAAGTACTTTGTTATCAACAACTGTATAACGATCGTCTTGCTTAACAACGTCGCCACCAATATCTGCGATGTTTACTTTCATTTACGTTTCCTATAATACTGAACAATCCCAAATATGCTAATAGCTGCCCAGAATATCTCAAGGGTGATATTAGCAAGAACAGGTTTAAAGTATAAGTTAACAAATAACAGTAATGCTACCATTAAGTTATTAAAACTATACCAAAATCCTTTTGGATCGATCTTGTCTGCTTGTAATAACAGGTAAGTGCCTACTAATAGTAATACACCTGCATTACCAAATATATCACTCCAGTGTAATGTATAATAATCTACCATAGTCTTAATGCTACTCCGATACCGAGTACGTTAACAAAAACAAAGTATATTGTAATCATCATTACCCATGCCGCACCTCTACGGTAACTAGCATATGCCTGTGTTATTGCACCAATAAGAAATCCTGGATATACCAACAACATATCTGGCGCATCGGCTCTTATAGCCAATAGCATACTAGCCTGAACTGTAAATATAAAACTTACAAGTTCAAACCAAAATGCTACGTTATCGCTGGTATAACTGTCTATCCAAAACTTTTTAATCTTAACTACCAATTACTGTTTTCCAGTAGTTGTTAAAATGTTTTCTAGTACTGAGTAATCATCAGTTGCTTCTGCAAAGTTTCCTTTGTGTGCTACTTTGATTGCTTTCTTTAGTACTGCTGGCTTAATTTGCATTTCTTCTGCAACTGCCTTGACGGTATCATTAAGTCCTGCACTAAGGTCTTCGACCTCTTGCATCACTGTCATGCCTTCATTAATGATTGTGATTAGTTTTGCTTTTTCTTCACTGCTGAAGACTTTGTCTGCACTCATCGATTGTTCCTTCATTCAACTATAATATAACTGTATTATATGCTATTATGAAGGGTTTGTCAACCTAAACTTTTGCTTTTGTTAAACTTAATTGTGCAAATACTTCTGATGGTCTTGCACTACTTGGTACTAGACTTATACTAAAACCTGAAAAATGTCCTGCTTCTGCCATTTTAACAAACTCGTCGCCTGTGTTGACCATTACATATTTTAACATAGGAAAGTTAATACTAAGTAATCCATCCCATCCATAACTTGCTTTGTAACTGTCAAAGTTTGCTTTACCATACATTCTTTCTGCTACAACAGGATCGTCTTGCATTAGTGCGTTTACAAATGCAGTCGGGTCTTTGTGTACTTGACTAAACCATTTTGTAAGCATGTCCTGTCTTTGCTTTTTCTTTTCTGGATCGCTTAATGGTAAATCTAGTGCAATGTACGCCACGGCTCTTTTTAATCCAAGACCTTTACTGCCTTGTTCGAAGTGTTGTGCTATACTTGGAAGAGCACTCCAATATTCTTTTGCTATCACATTAGTAGGGCCACCCTCGCCAAGTCGTCCACCACCTGATGTGGTTTCTGCCTTAACTTCAATACCTGTGCCATTAACTTCAATATCACCACCATCACTTTTTAATCTAATTTTATTAGATAACATAGCAAGTGCATATTCGCCTGGGCCTTTTTGTTTCTTACCTGCTCCGAGCATTGCCATTGATTGGAATATTTTTGAAGTTGTTTCGTCACCACCAAAGAAGTCTCTAACACTTCCTACACCTGGTGTAGTTAATTTTGAAGTTTCAACTACGTTACCTTTAGATAATCTGTCTAAAAATCCATTTAAACTTTTGTAATCAACGCCTGCGTGAAATATGATTTGTGTTAATGTTTTTAATAATGGTTCAATACTAAAAGTATCATCTTCTGTTGGAGGTCCAAATGCCTGTGCAACTTTACCTGATATATCTTTATCATGCAATGTTCTATAGATTCTATCAAGTAAAACCAGATCATCATCATTATCTGCTTCAAGGCCACTAACCTTAGAGATAATGGATTTCTTCATTTCATCATCTTCGAATAAAAACTCTTTTGCTCGCATTGGATAGTTCCTTAATATTCTTTACTTGTTATTTATCATTTAACTAAATCAAACGACCACGGAATATAACTTTGATAATTCAACTTCTTTACTGGTTCCATTGTTTTAATAAACTCGTGGAATAGTACTTTATCTTTTTGTACATCTTTTCTAATGCAACTACGTAGATATTGTGCATTATTCTTTCTACCCAATGCTTCCAATTTATTTGCTGATTCCTCTAATACATAATCAGGACATATATGGGCACCTAAGTACTCTTGATGAAATAACATTGTTAAACTAACCGGGTATTTCCAGTACTCAACTAAGTCTGGTAATTGATGTACATTAAAACAATGCATAACAGTTTCGATTTGTACATCATGTTGTGGGTATTGTTCTAACATCTGCATTTTGTCTGCAAACCAATTCCAATCATGTGGACTGCGTACTAGTTCATATAGTTCATGTATGCCATCTGCACTCATCATAAACTTTACACGATGGTCTTCTAATAGTTTTAAATCTTCTTGTGTAAAACTGCCATTTGTTGTTATTTTTAACAGTATGTGTTGTTGTCTGTTTGCTTGTTTAATAATGTCAAGTATTTTAACAAAGTATTCTTTGTCCATAAACACTTCGCCACCGTCAACATATAATTGTTCTATATTGTTTATGTGACTGGCTATATCTTGTAGTTGCTCGTCGCCCAATCCTTTAAACTTTATAGTGCCTAGTGTTTTTTCAGTATAAGGTTGTTGGACAATTTTATCCTTCATCCAAACATTGTCTGGATCGCTTTTAATAATTTTTTGATATTCTCTGCCAATTAAATGACTTCTATAAGGTCTACAAATATTACAAGTTTTGTTACACAAATTACTGTAAGTAATGTGCATTCTTGACAACACAGGGTTTTCAACATCTGCCTTATCTGTGTTACGCATACTACTTCCGCTCATGCGTTCTTCTTCATAACAACGATTACAACCTGCTACTGGTTGATCTGCTAACATTTTAGTTCTTACGTCAGCCAACCATTCACTGTTCCAATATTCACTTGCACTTAAATTGCGTGGATCGTCAGGACCACGAAAAGTACAACAAGGAGCAGTTCTGCCGTTTGAATCCCAATGTATGCCATTAAATGCAAATTTACAATATGTACTATTCACTAAACTTTGATATCCTGTCTTGATGTCTGCCAGCTTCAAAGTCTGTAATTAAAAACTTTTTAAGTATTTCTACTGCAAGATTATGATCAGTAATACGTCCACCCATACAGAGTATATTGCAGTTTCCATGTGAACGTGCAAGTTCGCCCATGTTTACATCTGTGCATAAAGCCGCTCTTATATTTCTGTGTTTGTTTGCACACATTGCCATACCTTGCCCTGTACCACAAAGTAACACACCAGAATCATAACCGTTGTGTTGTACATAATGTACAACTTTGTCTGCATAGTCAGGATAATCTACACTAGTTTCATCTGTGCATCCTAAGTCTATATAAGCATGTTCTGTAGTACTAAGATATTCTTTAATACGTTGTTTTAATTCGTAACCGCCATGGTCACTTGCTATTGCTATTCTCAGCTGAACCATCCTATAAAACTATATCGAGGAGTAGGTGCTATAAAACTAATAGGACTGACAAAGTGTTTATTCACTTCGGGCTTGCTTACATCAATCATTACTAGTCTGTTTGCTAGTGGCATTATTGTTGTAGTTACACGATTCTGGTCGTCTAGTATACATAGCTCACCGCCGTATTCTTTTTTCCACTTTCTTGTAAAGTAAAACAAATATGCTATTTTTCTTTTTGGATCGTAATGCGGTGTAATCCAATTATCGTATTTGTAATAACTGAATGTAGGAGAGAATGTCTTTAAGTTTTCAAACCCACTAATGTCTTGTACCCAATCACGGAATGAAGCACCTTCAAGTGTTGTATACGCAATACCTGTTGCAAAGTCATGTGTATACGCATTAGGTATAGCAGTTTCTTTGTCTATAGTATGTATTCTATGAAAGTAACTAAAGTCACCTGGTTGTGTTTTACTTGTTACTCTTTGTTGTAGTAACTTTCCCTCAGCAGGAGAATTAGCACTAACAGTCTCGTACCATTCGTTTACTCCGCCTCTGTAATCATAATTTAATTCTGGAACTGATCGTTGTATCTCTTCTAAGTAATCAAGATTTAAAATACCATCGATTGCTATCCAGCCGTTTTCTTTCCATTGATCTTTGTACGACTGTTGTACATCTGGATCAAATATTCCTACGTTAAACATCTTGTTCCCACTCATTTCCATATTGCTTTTTCCAGAGTGCATAACCGCCGTCCCAAATAGTTTTTGCACCAAATCCACATTCTAGTTTATATATCTGTGTGCCGTCACCATCATATTCCCATGGTCTGTCTTCTGGGTCTAATTCAAGTAATCCGTCTTTAAAGTCTTCCCATTTCATTGATCAATTATCTCTACAATTAAATCGTTAATACCTTTAATAAGTCGATGATACGTTTCTTTAGGTATAAAGTGCGTTTCGCCTATTACTAAGTCTTTGGGTAGTTCGTTATCCATTTGTAACTGCCAACTATCACTACTGATAATTTTGATATGCCGATCATTACGATCTCTGTGCCATACCAAATCATCTTCCCAAACTGTTTCTGGGAACGTCCTAAGCCTTCTGTTATCTGAAAGTTTTTGTTCTACATACGGTTGTAGATTACCACCAAGTTCCGCCACCACTTAACCCCAAGCTCTTTGCATAACGAGGTAAGCGACAACTCCAATATCCGGCTTTGGTTTTGTCTGTTTTATTTTCG
>Ga0209192_10001776_pt1 | contig 16527 bp, 15 predicted proteins | sample ArcticOcean_MG_C_11_FD_187433 | JGI IMG/M metagenome (GOLD analysis project Ga0209192, IMG submission 187433) | Marine microbial communities from western Arctic Ocean - ArcticOcean_MG_CB2_154 (SPAdes) (version 2) | ecosystem: Environmental > Aquatic > Marine > Oceanic | place: Arctic Ocean... | reverse complement strand
GCATAAGTCAGCAAATAAAAAATTATTAGTTACTGGAAATAATAATCCGAATAAAATGATGTTAAGAGATGATCTAGCAAGCCGATTGAGCTGGGGGTTGGTATACAAAATTAATTTGCTTTCAGATGCTGAAAAGAAACTTGCCTTAACTCAATATGCTAAAGATAGAGGGCTTAACTTAAAAATTGAAGTTATTGAATACTTACTACGATATTATAAAAGAGATTTGCATTCACTGATTGCTACCTTAGATGCACTAGACCGTTGGTCACTTAAAACCAAACGGCCTATTACTATCCCACTTCTCAAAGAAATGAATCAAAAAGATTTATTTGAATAATCTAAATTTTTCCAACTAAGTCTATTGCTGGCTTTAGAGTTTCAGCCCCTGGTTTCCATGATGCTGGACAAACTTCATCTGGATTAGCTTCAATATATTGTGCGGCCTGAACTTTTCTCACTAAATCTGCTGCGGAGCGGCCAATGCCAAGATCATTAACTTCTATAGTCTTAATTAGGCCTTCAGGGTTAATGATAAATGTGCCCCTTAATGCAAGGCCTTCTTCCTCAATCATTACCTCAAAATTTCTCGCCATAGCCCCTGTTGGATCACCAATCATCGGAAATTTTATTTTCTTAACAGATTTAGATGAATCATGCCAAGCTTTATGACTAAAGTGAGTATCTGTTGAAACTGCATAAACTTCTACATTTAATTTCTTTAATTCTTCATAGTGGTCTGCAAGGTCACTTAGCTCAGTAGGGCATATGAAAGTAAAATCCGCTGGATAAAATACAATTGCTGACCAATGTCCTTTTAGGTCCTCGTCTGTAATATCTATAAATTCGCCATACTCATCTTTAGCCTGGTATGCTTTGGAGTTGAAAGGCATAACATTAGTATTTATTAATGAACTCATTATTGCTTCCCTTTATTAGTTTTGTTTGAGTTACCATTCTAATAGAATTATTTCATTTGTATAATTAAATATATATATTGAGTTAATAAATAATGCTTATTATAAATTTTCTTTACTTATCTCATAAATTTCTTTTTCTTTCTGAAGTTGTTTTAATCTTGCTTCAACTCTAGACTTTTGATAAAAATCGCCATCAGCTGCCCTTACTGCCATATCCATTTGGGCTATAGCCTCCTGTAAGTTGTATTTGTAATAAAATGACTCTGCAAGGCTTTCATATTGCAAAAGTCTCATCCCTTTTAACGAGTATGCTTTTGCTAGAAGCTCATAAAGGTTTGAGTCATTTCGGAAAACTAATACGTAACTTCTTAAAAATTTAATAGCCTCTGTTGCTAATTTTTTTTCGATAAAGTAATTTGCTAATCCATAAATAAATATCCTATGTTTTGGATATTTTTTTATGGATCTTGATAAAACTTGATATGCACTGTTTAGATCACCTCTTTTAAGTAAAATTTCAACACGTAATTGGTCTACCATCGGATTCTCAATATTCTTACTCATAATCCATTCCAATTCACTTTCAGCCTTATTGAAATTTTCATTTAATAAATATGCATAAGCAAGAGCATATCTTTCACCAAGCTCATTAACATAGGCTCTACTTTTCACATTTATTTCTAGCTCTTTTTGTATAGCTTTCTTATTCCTAAGAAATACTCTAAGTTTTCCTTTTACAAGATGAAAGCTTAGGTCGTCAGCTCTTTGTTTATATGGATAATCAGATAAGCGATCCTTAATGTCGCTTATACGCTCTGAAGTAATTGGATGAGTTCTAAGAAATGAAGGTGAAGCTCCTGATGAATATCTACTACCTTTCTGTAGAGTTTTAAAAAAATCAATAGATCCTCTTACATCAAAACCTGCCTTATCAAGAATTTTGATACCAACACGATCTGCTTCTTTTTCATTTTCCCTTGTAAAATCTAAGACAGTTTGAACTCCCATCGCTTGTGTAGCTAAAATTGCTCCTCTAGCTAAATCAGGATTTGAGCGTGCTAATAATAAAGCCAACCCAATCCCTAAATAGGATTTAAAAGAATCTTTCTGAAGTTTGCCTATCATTCTAGCAACATGTCGTTGGGTAATGTGTGCAACTTCGTGACTTAAGACGCTAGCAAGTTCTGACTCAGTGCTAGCAGACAAGATAAGACCCGTGTGAACACCAATTACACCGCCTAGCATTGCAAATGCATTAATTGATGGGTCATTAACTATAAAAAATGTGATTCCACTTCCTGAATAATCACTTGCTTTTACTATTTTATCTGTTACTTTATTTAAATAATCTTCAATTTCAACATCACGAATAACCCTATCACTCTTATAAACCTCCTGAAGTATTTGGCTACCAATAATACTTTCTTCATGAGCACCAATTACAGTTTCGCTATAATCACCTAAATCAGGTAACTCATTAGCTAAGGATATTCCTGATAGTAAGAAAAGAAAGAGGAAAAGCTTTTGCATCATTTTGTTTAGAGTTATTATAATAACTAATTATATAAATAAGTATTATAGCCCCATGCTCACACATATTGATAAAGATGGTAATGCCAAAATGGTTGATATATCTAAAAAAAATAATTCAAATAGAGTCGCTATTGCATGTGGTTTTATTGAATTAAATAATGCAACTATTGATTTAATTAAGGTTGGAAATTTAAAAAAAGGTGATGTGTTAACTGTAGCAAAAATTGCAGGCATACAGGCATCCAAAAAAACATCGAGTCTAATTCCTCTTTGCCACAATATTAATTTAGACAGCATTAATATTGAGTTTAGGATAAGCAATAAAGAAAATAAGATTTACTGTCAATCAACTGTTGGGTGTTCAGGTAAAACAGGTGTAGAAATGGAGGCGTTAACTGCTGTTTCAATAGCACTCCTTACCATATACGACATGTGCAAATCTTCTGATAAAAATATGGTGATATCAGAAATTAAGTTGGTAGAAAAGCATGGTGGTAAATCAGGGGTATGGATGTCAAAAGATTAAAGTGGCAATAGTTACTTCAATTTCTCAACAATCTTATTTGCTACAGTTTTTGGATTAACGTTATTGATCTCATAATTCTTATCTTGTACCCATGACGCATTGTCTCCCCAAGGGCTATATCTAATAGGTTCGCCTACACCAAAAATTGTAAATGATTTTGTATTTACAGCGCTTGCAATATGACCAAGTCCAGAGTCATTCCCAACAAAAAAATCTGATTTTTTAATAATTGCAGCTGTCTCTAAAAGATTATAATATCCACAACAATCAATAATTTTTCCTTTAAAGCCTAAAGCAAAATCTTTAGATAAAGTAGCATCATTTTTATCGCCAACTAAAATAATTACATCAAAAAAGTCATTTAAAATATTAGCTAACTTTATATAATTAGAGATATCCCAAATTTTTCCTTCAAAATTTGCTCCCACACCAATTGCAAGAAAACGACAATTTTTATATTTACTAACATTTCTATTTGCGAGATTTTTTTCATAATCTGAAAGCCAAATAGTAGTTAATGGAATATTATTTTCAACAATTTTCTTAAGTGATAAAAAATGCTTTTCCGCACTGTGCATCTTTAAACTAGACTTATTTGAAGTCTTAAATAATTTTTTCTTAGCTTTTACAAGATATAAAATTCCATCGGATCTTAAATCAACTGCTAGATCATATTTTTTTTCCCTTAACTTTTTAATTAATGCTAAAACACCGAACCACCCCAACTCTTTATTTTTTTGGTAAAAATTATCTATATATGGGCAATATTTAAACAAGATTTCTGAACGCTTATCTCCAACAATATCAAAAGTTGCATTAGGGAATTTAGAATGTAATGCTTCAAGTGTGGGTGTTGTTAAAATCACATCTCCAATATTAGATAATGTGATAAAGAGAATTTTTTTAATACTTTTATCTTTTATTATTTTATTCATCAAAGTTTAGGTAGTTTTTTTTATTTGGGCTTCATAACCTTTGTGCTTGTCATAATTCCACAGGTATTGTGTTGGCGCTTTTCTAATTTCACGTTCTAATAACTTATTCAATTTACTTGGTGTCGAAACCGCATCAGGATCTATGGTTTCAAAGTGAATTTTGAATCCTTTGCCATTACCTAACCTTTCTCCAAAAGTCATTATTACATTAGCTCCTGTTTTCTTAACCAACTTGCTAACCAACACCATTGTGTATGCCGGACGACCAAAAAAATCAACCCATTCACCTTCACCCTTGTTTGCTGCCTGATCAGGTAATATTCCAATTGCTTCATTTTTTTTTAATGCACCCAATATTTGCTTTACACCTGATTTATCTGTTGGGGCTAATGTTTGAAATCCTTTTTGCCTACCTTTTTTAATCAAATTAATGAGCCATTTTTGTCTTGGGGGTCTATATAAGACAGTAAGGGGAAATTTTGAGCCATAATATATTGAAGTTATTTCGTAACAGCCTAAATGAGGGGTTAAAAATATTATGCCTTTTTTATTTTTTTGTGCCTTCTCTATTGCATCTAAACCTTTTACCTCTTTTATCCAACCTAAAATTCTTTTTTCTTTACTTGTCCATATAGCGAATGCTTCCAAAATCGTTTTACCTGTTTCGCCTATGTTTGTATTGATAGCTCTTTTTAAATCACTCTTATTGCTATAGACATTAGAATTCGTTAAATTATCGACTAATATATCTCTACTTCTTAAATTTAAAAAATTAAAAAGATGGCCAATTAATACTCCTATTAATTGAATAAAAAATAAAGGAATTAAGGAAACCAAAAAAATTACGAGCTTGAGTAATAATTTATTCATTTTTACGTCTCTTATCTTTTAGGTACCCAAAAAAATAGAAAGCTTTTTTTAATACCCCCTCCTGAAGTTTAAACAACATACGTGTTAAAGGGTAGACTAATCGCTCCCAACCAATAAGCTTATTTTTTTCATATCTTTGATTACCAATAGCAGATTCAAATTTTTTATCCCATGTCGCAATTCCCGGCTGAACCGTTAAAACATCAAAGCCTGACTTCCATGGTAGTCCCATAATTGTGTCATTTGGACATGAAACTTTTTCCATTGATTTAAGTAACTTTATTGCTCCTGCATAAGAAATTAAATATGCATAGGCTCCCCCAGGAGACGTGGCAAGCCTTGTTAAATAATAATCATTGTAAAGTCTCATAACTTTTTTTTGCATCATTTTCGCTATCTTTGGTTTGCCTAAGAATCTTACGGCCTCCCATGGATAAGAACAATTAATTAAATGATCTAAAACTATTCTAAAATCTTTAGATAAAACAACATCGTCTTCTAGGACCAATGAGATAGAGACTTTATTCTTAACAATTTTTTTCAATACTGCTCTATGTGAAAAAAAGCACCCTAACTCGCCTCGAGTTAGGTCTTTTCCATAACAAAGTCTTCTTTTTAATCCTTGATAATCTGTATGCTCTAATAAATTTATTTTTCTCCCATCTATTGCATCAAAAAATTCAGAATTTCCAGGAATATCATTTAGTTTCTTTAACATAGCTTTACGCCTTAAACTTTCTTGAGAAAGACTGATTACAAAGGTGTGCATTGAATTTATTTTTAAAGTCATTATAAATTATTCTCTCATAATCTTACAAATAGTGATATAAAATTAGAGTCCTCTTATATAATGTTTTTTTATATGGTTTAAATATGACAAAAAATAATAAAAATTGGACTCCGCCATCTTCTATTGAAGAAAAAATTAAAAAATTCTTAATCCCTGGAAAGCTCTACTTAAAATATCTTAAAAGAAAGCATCTTAATAAAGGTGAGGATGAATTGCATCTTTTACGTTTTTTTGTTGCCAAAGGTAATGGGGCAATTGATATTGGGGCCAATAAGGGGGTTTACAGTTCAGTTTTGGCTCCCATAGCATCAATAATCCATTCATTTGAACCAAATCCGAAATTATTTAAAATACTTAAAAGTGGCTTAGCCTTGAATTGTATTGGATATCAAATTGCCTTATCAGATACCTCTACTAAAAGAAATTTACTTGTCCCATACAGTAAAAGGAAAAAAGCGTATTCTAATCAAGGAGCTAGCTTAAGTAATACTAAAGTTAATGATGAGCATGATGTTGTTGAAGTTCAAACTAATACTTTAGATTCATATAATTTTAATAATATTGATTTCATTAAAATTGATGTTGAAGGACATGAGCTTAATGTTCTTAAGGGCGCAGTAAAAAATCTCAAAAGAAATAAGCCCATATTGTTGGTAGAGCTTTCAGAAAGTCATACTAAAATTCCTATCGAAACACTCATAAATAATGTAGAAAGTTATGGATTTAAAGCAATGTTTCTAGAAAAAGGTTGTCTTCATGACATAAGTTTATTTGATAATGAAAAAGATCATAGGCATGCACCTATTGGTAAAGGAAATTTTATATATAACTTCACATTTTTTCCAATAATATAGGGCTTTGGGAGCTAATAAAATTTTCTTTATGATAAAAACTGCTGATTTAAAATTCAAAAATGCACTACTTATAAGTTTACCTCTGCTATTAATATTTTTCCGAGGTATTGCAGATATAACCGTTCTATTGATAGGTCTCACTTTTTTATACCGGTCGTATACTAAGAATGACTGGGTGTGGTTGAACCAAAAATGGTTTATTTTCAGTTTAATTTTCTGGTTATATTTATTATTGATTAACAGTCCTTTAAGTACAAATTCTTCAGAAAGTTTTTTATATTCTCTTGCTTTTATAAGGTGGCCCCTATTTGCAATGGCTTTATCAATGTGGGTTCTTCATGACCACGCATCACGTAAGAAATTTCTAATGGCAATGTTATTTACTTTAAGTTTTATTGTTATCGATATTTGGTGGCAATATATTTTTGAGTTCGATTTGCTGGGTAATCCTCGTTACTCAAATACTATTACTCGTCTAACTGGTCCATTTAGGGATAATCCAGTCCCAGGAATTTTTATGGCTAGATATTTATTCCTTCTGTTGTACCTTAGTTATTTTATTAAGTATATTCAAACACCTATTAAGAATTTATTTTTTATCTTCATAATATTATTACTTGGAATATTATCTATTTACATAACAGGTGAAAGAATGGCTTTAATTATTTTTATCACTGGGGCAAGTGTAATCAGTGTGGGTTTATTCCTCCAATACAAAAAAATTAGAAATTATATTCTTTTTAGTTTGTTGTTAATTATTAGTGTTCTTACTATAGCCCAACAAGCATTTCCTAATTTAAATGACCGAATGATTACTGATCTATTGTATAAACTTTCGAATTTTAGCTCTTCTGACTACATGTTAGTTTTTAAAAGTGCTTATTCTGTATGGATGGAAAGTCCAATATTTGGTGTAGGTTTTCATCAATATCGTGAAGTTTGTACTAATCTGGGTTACTACGGTTCGGGCGGAGGGGTTTGTTTCCACCCTCATAATATCTCCCTTGAGTTATTGTCAGAAACAGGAATTATAGGATTCATGTTGTACTTTACAATGGTGGTATCTATTGCTTTTTCAAGCTTAAATTCTTTATATCAAAAAAAAGAATGGTTGCTTTTAACAATGTCTTTTAACTTAATTTTTATTTGTTTTTTCCCACTAATTGCAGGTATGAGTTTATTTAATAATTGGATTGGTGCTGCGATATGGATGCTTGTGGGTTGGGTTTTAGTTACTTCAAATAACTATAAAACTTTTTAATAGATCTGGTAAGGTCAACTGTGGTAAATTTTTCAAGATTTTCTGTTTCTATAATTCTAAATGGTGGCCTTGCTAATTCAGATTTTGCTCCAGATGTCGTTGGCCCAAAAAGAGCTAAGCCCGACTTCTTTAAACATGATGCAATATGGCTTGGACCAGAATCATTTCCTATTACAAATAAAGAGCTATTAATAACTCCTGCAAGGTCGCCCCATTCCAACAATTCTAATTTGTGACCTAATAAATCTTTGTGTAAGCTTAACTCATCTGGCCCTAAAATATTTACAACATCGAATCCTTGATCCATAAATTCTTTTGCAATATTTTTATAAAACGGCCATCTTTTCTCTGGATGATTTTTAGATGATCCAGGAATTAAAACTACATATTTTTCCGATATATTTTTTCTTTTTAATAAGGGAGAAACATCATTAACCATCCATGTAATATCTGGGTCATAAATTTCATGATCTGCCATACCATTATCTTTCAGCATATCAATTAATCCTTGAAGTCCAGACTGAGGGTGATCCATTCTTTTAGTTGTTACCCATAGCGCATTCTTTAACAAAAAAGTTTTATACCCTAATGTTCTTTGTGAATTTTGTAAGTCATAAACATTAGAAAAATTATAGGAATTAAGCTTTTTAATTAAATAGTAACAACTCATTAAGTTCCATAATGGGAAACGATTATCGACAATAACGTCATCAAAGTAAGGACTCGCTCCCATTAAATTCTTAAATGATGAGGTTGTCAGTAATATCAAATTATCTTTAGGATGTTTTATTTTAATACTTTTAAATATTCCATCAGATTGGATTAAATCTCCAAAAGCTCCATGCTTAATAAGTAATATATATTTTTTTTGTTGCATATTTTATTTATTTTTTAATTTAATTACCGAGCTATATATCTTTATGATATTCCTCGAAAATGCTTGCTCACTATAATTTTTCATAAATTTTCTATGGCCATTATTTGCTAATGATTGTCTTAACTTCTTATTAATGATAACTTTTTTAATTGTATCTGCTAATTGATTTGAATCATCAATATCAACTAATAAACCATCATAATTATCTTTAATAATGGCTTTAGGGCCAGGTGACTTACATGCAATATTTGGTTTCTTTGCTGCCCATGCTTCAATAATAACTGCTCCAAAGGCGTCATTTCTTGATGGAAAAACACAAATATCTGAAGTTGCCATCAAAGCTTCTTTATCATCTCTCCATCCAAGGAACTTTACTCGCCCATCTAAACCTAGTCTTTTAGTTTGATTTATTAAATCTTTTTTTATAGGTCCTGATCCTGCGATCCATAAAAATACATCAGGAACTTTGACCATAGCCTCTATTAATATATCTATGCCTTTTACTGGATGAAGTCGTGATAGTGATAATAGCAATTGCTTGTCATCTGGAGTATCTAAATCTTGTCGATTTATTTTTTTAGATTTATTTACATTTGTATAAATTGGTAATTCATAGATTTTATCAGGATCTATGCCTTGCAAGACAATATGTTTTTTCAATTCATTAGTAAGTGCTATGTGATAGTCGCAAGCTCTAAATCGCTCAACTCCTCTGTACCCACTATGCCAACCAATATTAATATGCTCACCTCTTATTGAGAAGCTGCATGCTCTTCCCATCCAATAATGTGCTATGTCTGGCTTAAATTCTTTAATAACTTTTGATATAGTAAATTTTGATGGCCACTTAAATAATTTATTAAATGACACAGTCCTAAATGGGATATTAAGGGCTTTTAATTTAGTAATTCCTTTTTTGTTTCTTTTATTTACTATCGCATACTGCTCAATATTTGAATTACTTAATGCCGCAAGGGCATCAATAAAAAATATCTCTGCGCCGCCATCTGAGTGTCCCCCCATAACTTGAAGAATTTTCATAATTGTATGTTTCGAATTAACGGGATAAACCTACCTATTTTTCTCTGCCAGTCGATCCACCTTCTTGAGCTAGAAAAATCTTTCTTTTTACAATCTATCAAAGTTACGCCTTCACATCCTGTTAAAGTATGCAATCCATCAGAATATGTACCATGCAGATTTGGTTTAATTGTTTTAATTTTTATTGCTTTAAAAGCTTTTGGAGTAAGTTTCGACAACTTTATAATATTAATTTGGCCGCCATAAGTCTGCCTTGAATCCTGAACTGGTAAATGTATTAGGCTATCCAATATAAATGGCCTTCCGCCTGGTCGGCTCAATTCAATATCATTGCTTACTGGATTATTATTATGAATCTTCCAATTTCCAAGCAAGCTATTAGAATACGCAACATGGAGTTCCTTCAGTGCTCTTCCATTTTTTCCTGGCAAGGAATAAAACATCCACCATTTATTTTGGTATTTAATAACACTTGTATCAATCATGGGCGTATTAGGAATGACCTCTTTTATTTTTTTCCATTTTATTGGAAAATCTACTGACTCATATATAAACGTTTTCCCAGATTTACTTGATTCAGGAATCATATAAATTTTATCTTCATCTTTAATAATAAATGGATAAGATAAATGTGACTTATTTTTAAGTACATTGTGACTGGATATTTTTTTTAAATTTTTATCGAAAACGATACAATCTATTCGTCCTTTTTTATACCTATAATCTAAAAATTCAACGAATAAATAAAGTTTATTATTTTTCCAGATACCAAATGGATCGGCAATAAATTGATATGAATTTTCTGGATATAGCCAAATAATTTCTTTCTTATTTGGTTTTTTTATAAATTCAAATATCGGTTGCTTAACAATTCCGACTATCCATAAATCAGTTTCAAATTTTTTTTTCATCTATTTTTTAATGCGGTCATATATATTTTTAATGTATTACTCTGCATTGTTTCTAAATTAAATAAGTCAGTTTTGGTAACTTTTGGTGCTTTTTTTATCCACTTTTTGCATAAAACAACAGCCGAAGAAATATCATTTTTTTTAATAATTCCTTGAGGGAATATCTCTTTTAATTGCTCCCCAACTCCACCGTGACCATAGCCAATAACTGGAACGCCAATTTTTAAAGATTCGATAGTTGTTCTTCCAAAAGCTTCGGGCTCACTTGATAATGAAAATACAATCTTTGAAATTGACATAATTTCTCTTAAGTCATTCCGATGACCTACAAATGAAACTTTATCTTTAATTCCTAATTCGATAGCTTTATTTTTTAGCTCCTCAAGAAAGCCTACCTTATTAGCTGCAACATCGCCTACTATGAGGCCGTAAATATTTATATTATTTTTATTTAATGATGCAATTATATTAAGAAAATGTATTTGTCCTTTCCACCTAGTTACTCGCCCAGGTAATGTTAACAACATCTTATTTTTTGTCTCTGGATTATCTTTATACCATTCATTAATCCATGAATCTTTAGGTTTAAACAAGTATGGAAACTCTTTGGCATCCACGCCTCTATAATTTAAGAATATTTTTTTTGGGTTGATTTTGTAGTTTTTTAGGATGTAGGTTTTTATCATCTTTGATACTGCTATTACCGCATCACCCTTTGTCATTATTGAGCTATATCGATTTATAGAATACGGGCCATGGAAAGTTGTTACTATTGAAGGTATTTTTTTATTTTCCATAAACTTAATTGCAATTAAACATATCCATGCAGGAAATCTAGATCTTATATGAATAAGATCGACATTATTTGTACTTAAAATTTTAATTAGTTTTGGAATTAATCTTAAAGTTAATAGTGATTTTTTACCTATTGCAAGTTCAATATGTTCGCCTCCTTCTTTAACTAACTTATCCCTCATTCTGCCACCTTCTGATATCACTATTGAACGATGTTTTTTCGAAACTAGATATTTTGAGATTTCTAATGTTCCACGCTCTACACCTCCCGAGTTCAAAGCTGGGAGTACCTGAAGAATTGTCAATTTTTTTGTTTTAATATTATTCATTTTTATTTAAAAACAGTAATTTCATTCTGAAATAAATTTGAATGAATTATGTATTTTATTTATTAGATACTTTTTTCCACTCTTAGCATTATTGGAATACATTTTGTGATTTTTAATCATTTTGACCAATTTTTTTGGGAAATCTAAGGGGTTTTTAAATGTTATTGAATTTTTAAAATTGGTAAGCTCTTTCATTGCTATACCTTCAGAAAGAATAATAGGTTTTTCAAGTATTAAAGCATCAATTATAAAGCCAGACCCAGAATATTTATATTGGTTTTGATTATATGGAAGAAGAAAAATATCAATAGTATTGATTAGATTCATAAATTCTCTTCTTCCATCGGTACCATATACTATTTTTACCCTAACTGATCTAGATATGTACCTAGATATTAATTCTTTAAACCAGAAAATAAATGTCCTCTTCTTTTTTTCTTTACTCATTTGAACTATAAATGTAATTGATACATCTAAATTGTTGTCATGAATATACAATCTTAAACTTTTTATTAATTTAGGAATTAAATGTGTTCCTTTGGATGGTCTTGGCCCTCCTAAACAACCTATATTTATATTTTTATTTATTTTGCTTTTTTTTGTTATATTTTTTAATGGAACAGATACTGGAAACATCAATGTTCTTATAAATTTTACGTTGAATTTATTTTTAATCTTATTTGAAAGTTCTTCAGTCTCAGTGCACAGTTTAATTTTTCTATTGTTTACTAATTCTATAAAAGTTTTTAGTACCTCTTTTGGTAAATCATCAAGATAATTTATCCCCAGTATTCGAACAATTGGTAAAATATTTTCCGGGAATTTATTTTCATAAAATAATACCGCTAACATTGAAATTTCAGCTGTTCTTGCAGATGGTATTATAAGATTTGTGTTCGATATAAATTTGGTCTTTCTAAGAATCATTTCGAGACTATGTGCTGATTTTCTAATGTAACTTTCTGACTCTCTTCCCTCTGCTTTCATCAAAAATTCAGGCATGTCTAGATAAAATTTATTTTTTAAATTTAGCTTAACTAAAGATGTATTTTTACATGTTATTACATAAGAACTATTATTTTTAAAATATTCATTTATTGTTTCTATTTGAGTCCTCTCATGCCCAAAAGCAGAAAAAAGTCTTCGTTCTAAAATTATGATATTTTTTTTCATTTTTTAACTTTTTCTATAAATTGTTTTTTAATCAGCTTCGCGCACCTAGTTGCCTCATCAATTACAAAATTAGATTCATTTATATTTTTATAGCTTCTATTAGTATTTGCAAATATAATTTTTTCTTTTTTTAGTCTTTCTATTTCATTTGTTATACGATTTTTGCATTTACTCTTTAGTGCAATTAATCCAACATTCTGGCCTGCTGTTAAGGACTCATAAATCATGGATATCGAATCTTCAGTAATCCATGCATATTTTGTTTTGTTCATTTGATTTTTTAACCAGTCTTTATTTTGTTTTTGAATTGAATGAATTGTTAAATTAGAAAATGAAAGCTTATTTATCTTTATAATAAAATCTTTTGGTGTTCTCCTTGAAGGGCTTAATATAAAGTGTATTAATGGATTATTAATCAATAACTCCTCAATCTGTCTAACTACATTATCTCCTCCCCATTCATAATGTTTTGAAATTCCACCGACTAATATTATTCCTTTTTTTTCATCTTTTTTTATTAAGTTTGAAGTGTTTGCTAGAGCTCCTTTTATTTTGTATATAAGGCTAGTTCCTTCAAAATTGTCATGTTCTGGAATTATGCACAAATCAAACCAATTACTAGGCAAGCTTGGTTTCATTATTAATATTGTTTTTCCTCCGAAGATAAATTTTAAATATAGTAATGAAGCATGAGTTTTATGCCCCGCACCAATAATAAAATTTGGCTTTGGAAGTTTCTTTATTTTATTTATTGAAAATAGTATTAAAAATAAAAAATTTCTACTATCTACATTCACAGTTTTAACACCAAACTCACAATTTAAAGCTTTAATAAGTGATAACGATTGTTTTTCATGGCCTGGCTTACCATCAAGAAGTCTCCAGATTACTTGTTTTTTATCACTGGTCATATTGATTTTATCAAAATTTCATTGAGATTTTCTGCGGACTGAGGTGCCATCGTTAACCCATACCTAAAATGTCCAGAATTAACAAAAACATTTTCATAATCATCATCCTTTTGTATAAATGGGATATTTTCTTTTGTACCAGGTCTAAAACCTGCCCAATGGTTCTCAACTTCTACATCGGTAAGGTCTGGAATTAATTCCTCAGCCTTTCTCATTAATGCTTCTTTTTTATCAATATTTACTGTTTGATCAAAACCTACTTCTTCAATTGTGCTACCAGCAATTATTACTCTATCTTTTCTTTGTAAAATATAAAAATCGTTTGAATAAAGAATTTTTTCGATTAATAAATTTGAGGTTTTGTACTGAATCATTTGTCCCCTTACAGGATATATTTTACTTTTATAATTTTCTTTTAAGTTTGATGTCCAAGCTCCCGATGTAATTACAAAATAATCAGCCTCAATAAAGCTATTTTTTTTTGTTGGCCATTTTTTTACCACTCCCTCTTTATGGTCAATTTCAGCTAACTCCATATTTTCAATTATATTTATTCCTATTTCCTCCATAAATAATTTAATTGATTTCATGAGTCTGGGCGATCTTATTTGGGCTACTGATGGAAGGTGTATAGATTCAGAATCTCTAAAGAATGTTTCTTCATATGGAAGATTCTGAGAATTAACCCATTTAATAACCTCATCTTTCTCATATGGAGGGATTATTGTCATACCTGTTTTTTTATATTCTGGGTCTATTCCTGTTTTGTCATATAATTTTTTCGAAAAATTTTCATAGAAACTTGAAGCTAATATACATAAATCATATACCTTTGGTCGGTAATTCCATGGCATCAATGGAAACAATATACCTGCACCAGCCCATGATGACTCTTTTCCAATTTCATGTTTGTCTACAACCAACACTTCAAAGCCACTCTCCTTTAGTCTAATTGCTGTTAAACAACCTATAATACCTCCACCAATAATTGCGATTTTTTTACTCAATTATTTATTCGCCAGTAATTGTAAATTTTTCAAATTCAATTAAGTCTCTTGGTAATCCTAAAATTACTATTACATCACCATCTTTGAGTTTTATGTCTGTCCTTACCTCAATATCTTCCAGCATATTTGGCCTTCTTAAATGCTGTATTTCAATGTTAAATCTATCAAATGGTATTTCATTTATAAGTTTATTTTTTAAGTAAAAATTATTCTTAACCTCGATCGTATGAAGTTGTAATTGATCCTGTCCTTGCATATCATCACTTGCCTCCGAGGATCCCATAAAATAACCTCTGAATATTTTGTACCTTTCATTTCTAAAAGCTCTAATCTTCTTTATTACCCTCGCTAGTGGAACATCTAATAAGACAAGAGCATGCGATGCTAGCATTAAGCTACTTTCTAAGACTTCTGGCACTACATCGGTTGCCCCAGCATCTTGAAGCTGTTGGATTGATGACTCGTCACGAGTTCTGACAATTACAGGTAAATCTGGGTATGCATCACGAATTACATTTAATACTTTTAATGAAGATCTATCGTCAGAATAAGCAATAACTAGCGCTTTTGCTCTTTCAATGCCTGCCGCCCTTAAAACAACTCTTCTACTAGCATCTCCATACATAACCTTTTCACCAGCATTTGCTGCATCATTAACACGATTTAGGTCCATGTCAATTGCGATAAATGAAATATTTTCTTCCTTCAGAAACCTTCCTAAGTACTGCCCTCCTCTTCCATATCCACATATAATTACATGTTCATTGAAATCTTCGCTGGAAGCTTCAATTTTATTGACTAGTTTTTCACTGTTTTTTAAATATTCTTTTGAAATATATCGAGCAATACGGCCATTAAAAGGAATAATTAATGAGGCAAACAACATTGATAACAAACATACTGATAAAATAATTTGAAGTATATTGCCAGAGATAAGACCTTGCTCCTGTCCCAACGCAAGAATAACAAAACTAAACTCACCAGCTTGTCCCAATATTACTCCCGCTCTGATCCCAACCCCTAATTCATATTTAAATAACCGAGCTAAAAAAGTTATGACCGTCGCCTTAAAAATTGTGTATAAGAAAAATATTAAGAATATTGTGGGGTAATATTCAATCAAGACATCTAAATTAAGCATCATGCCAATGCTAATAAAGAAAAGTCCTAATAAAATATCCCTAAAAGATGCTATATCCGACTCAACTTGATACCTGTACCTTGTTTCAGAAATTAACATACCGGCAAGAAATGCTCCTAAAGCATAAGATAATCCTGTCAATTTTGTTACATAAGCAAAAATAAGAGTAATCATTAAAACATTAAGTACAAATAACTCTCGTGATTTTTGCTTAGCAACTATTCCAAACCAGAAGTTCATAACGGGCTGCCCGACCCTAAAGAGAATAAAAAGTAAAACTACAATCTTGAAAAGTGATATCCACAATAAACTATATAAATCAATAACTTGAGAATTAAAAACTGGGATTAAAATTAAAATAAGGATTACAGCTATGTCTTGAAATAATAGAATACCGATAGATAATTGGCCATGTCGACTATTAAGATCGATTCTCTCCATTAATATTTTAGATACAATTGCGGTTGATGACATCGTCAATGCTGAACCAATAATAAATGCTTCTGCAAGATCTAACCCTAAAAAAGTTGAAAAAACCATTGTTGTTAATAAAGTTATTGCAACTTGGGCTCCACCTAGTCCAAATAAAATATGTCTCATAGAGTTTAATTTAGGTAAACTAAATTCCAAACCAATTGTAAACATAAGAAATA
>Ga0209192_10001770_pt1 | contig 16563 bp, 8 predicted proteins | sample ArcticOcean_MG_C_11_FD_187433 | JGI IMG/M metagenome (GOLD analysis project Ga0209192, IMG submission 187433) | Marine microbial communities from western Arctic Ocean - ArcticOcean_MG_CB2_154 (SPAdes) (version 2) | ecosystem: Environmental > Aquatic > Marine > Oceanic | place: Arctic Ocean... | reverse complement strand
GACAACTCGCAGTACGGCTCGTCCATCTATATCATGCAACATTGGCTGTCACACAAACAGGACAACTCCGCCTTTGACATCCTCAACACAGAATTAGACAAATGTGACTTTTTATTGAAAGAACGAGAACGTACAAACAACGGGGCCTACTTTGACGCAATTGCACCACCCACTCCATTGCCAACACCCTTTGAACTTGTAGGTACTACAGATATCAAACATCCGTCAAAATAAATACTAATTATCATCGTCTTCATCACTGCCGGACGATTGTTCGTCGTCAGACACATCTTCGCCCTCCGATTCTTTATCATCTTCCTCTACCTTGGACAACTCCGACTGACGATAACTTTTGCCATTGTCCAACACTATTTTCTCGTCCTCGTAATCAATCAATCGGACATGCGCAATCTCTTTGGTCCTCACAATCATGACTCGGTCGTTCTCTTCCAAATACACATCCCATTCAAGGGCAATATCATCATCATCCTCTTCCGCCGATGACCCGTCCGAGTCCGCTACTTCAACCCTCTCCCAATGTACCACATTGTCAACAATGTCAATCACTACCCATTCAACACCGTCGTGAACCACCACGTCATTAACACTAACCTGCTCGTCAGAGTCTTCCGTTTGTTCGGTCGTCGGATAGTCAATCTCAGACACAGAGTAGAGACCAACAGTTCCCACCACCGCCGTTGCGGGTACCACAGTCGGACGGTACCAAGGTATGGGAGGATGACTGTCAATCCGAATCCGGTACATGTCATTCTCCAATACTTTTCCTGGTACTTTCTCCATAATTGTCCCGACGTAACCAGAACCAACCACAACCGTGTCACCAGGGCTAAATTCAATGACATCAGTACCGTTGTCGGCACCATCGTCTTCGTTTCCCACTTTGTCCGTTAAAAAAGCACCAACACCAACCTGTTCTATTACGTTTTTAGACGTCAATTCAATTTCTCTTTTTTTCTTGTGTTTACTGTTCGTCCAATTCGGATTGTTGTCAGGATTGTTTTCCCATTTCGGATTGAACAATTTAAAACGTTTAGCAGTATGACCCATAATTCTCCATATTGTATGGCTACCATCCTTCTCCTCGACCACGCACCACTTGTCCAAGTCAACGTCAGTCACCGTATCACCACAATCCAACACATAACTAATCTCGACGTGGTCCACCAACAAAATTTGACAGATGTCATAATTGTACACGACATACGTACCGACTTCGTAATTCATATCCACCAATTTTGTCAACTGCTCTTCTGCCAAATCAGACACCACGCTTCCACTGCTAATTGTCTTTCTTATCTGTTTGAGATGTTGGGCAATCGCTTTCAACTCTTTGCTTTTGCTCAATGTTTCTTGGGACTTACTGTTGATGTCTTTAATCAACTCCAACGTTCGAATTGTTTGAATCTCGGCCAATGGAACCGCATCACGTTCAATTTCAAGAATTTCTAGTTCATCCTTCAACTTTTGTATCTCGTGCTGAAGTATTCCTTTATCTTTTTTTGTCCGCTTCTTTTCTTTTTGCAAAGCATCGATGGAATCGACGGTGTACGTATTATCCTCGTAGTTAATATCTACAATCGTGACAACTTTGTCATCGTACACAACTTGTTGGTCTTTCGAAAAGCCCGGTCGCCACTCGTTCTCAAACTCTGACGCAGTCAATGTTTTCTGTTCGCCATCGTCCAGACAAGTGAGTTGATACCGATAATCCGAAGACCCGTCGTCAACAATACCAATCACCTTCCATTCTTTGTCCATGTAACTCACATGCTCCCCAACATGGTGGATGTATTCGTCGGAACGATTTTCGTCCATTGTGGGTGTATACTCGTCAGAAGACAGTTCGTCACTGTTTATAAATTTGTACTGCTGCAACCAAGTGTCCAACATCAAAACCGGTGAATTCACAGCATCGGTTTCGTACAGCACACAATGGTTTGGCGCGTCAAACGCATCGTCCGCCTGTCCCAATTGTGTCACAATGACATTCTCCCAAGTACCATCGTCCTGCAGTACCGCAATGTCACTCTCCATTTCTATCAAGGGACATTGTGGAAAACGCCATTCGTCTTCCTCAACGTCAAAGGGTGTAATGTCCAGGTTGGCCATCTGACCGATGTCCTCAATAACATATTGTCCCCTTTTTAATATAAGGTAATCGTTAGTTCCCATTTCTTTTGTCCTTTTGATTTCCTGTTTTTTGGCTTGCACTTGTTGATGTTTCTCACGCCGTCCAGAACTGTTCGACAACAACGACCTTTCTTTTCGAAGCTCTTCCTTTTCTTTTTTTAATACCGCAATTTGTTGATCGTATTTGGCCTTAACTTGTTGCAGTTTTTCTTCAGACGCGTCCTCTTCAAAGTAACGACCAGTCCACCATCCAATATCGGGGTATTTGACTTGTATCAGACAATTGTGAAACAGTTGAACGGGAGGGTCCATGAAATCAATGTCGACTACAGAGACGTCAGAAGCAGAGATTGACGCCAGTTTGGGATGGGCACCACCCCTTACCATAAATGTATAGGTAGCGACACTTTTATCGGTTTGCACCAGTTTGCGAGGGTTTTTTTTCTTCAATAATGACGCCACGGCACCTTTGGACTTTGGATTCGCAAGAGTAACCATTTTAACCACCCCTGCGTGAGCATTGTACCTGTGTTTGTGTCGTTTGGGTCCCGTATTCAGAAACCACTCGACAATCTCCTGACTCTGTTTGGCGGTGCACTGCAAAGCAGTGGTTATATATGGAACAGCTTGATTGAGGTCACCGTCGAAATTAGTTGAGGCAGTCTGCAAAATATTTCGAATTTTATCTTGTCCAATTGAGTCGACGAGCAGTGACACCGCCGCGAAAGGGTCGTCTTCGTCGTCGTCTTCGTCGTCGTCTTCGTCGTCGACGATTGGTTCGACGATTGGTTCGACGATTGGTTCGACGATTGGTTCGACGAAGACATTTGGCGGAGATAAGGGCGATGGAGGATGTACGATGTCTTCGTCGTCTTCGTCGGAAAGTGGTGGAGGCAAGTAGTGAATAATTTTGTCCGTTTCGGCGTCGCGCACTGTTTTGTTGCCACTACCATCGGTGAATATGTAGTTATTCTGTTTCTTTCTCGCTCTGGATGTTTTGGGTGGAATTGATTTGCGTGGGGTTGGTGAAGGTGTAAATGAATTGCCGTGCAGTCGATACCAGCATATACAGTCTTCAATTTGTTCGACCGTCATTGTGTTGCCGGACCGTCGAAATGTGGGGTTTATCAGTTTTTCCACGTACGGAATCATTCTGGGATTGTTAAGATTGCCACCATAGTGCAAATTTGCATCATGTATTTGTTCTTGTATGAAAAGCTTGTTTTCGTCGGACAGTTCTTCAATCCATTGCAAATTGCGAACGTTGCAAGGGATTCGTTTTTTTGCGGGACGAGTGTCTCTTGTTGTTGGTTGTGTCGGATGTCCAAATGGTCGAGTTTGATGGAGGACATTTGCAGCCAATTTTTGCAATACTGCATTGTTGCGAAAATGTATCTCTGAAAACTCCCGATGTACTTGGCCCAATATTTTCTCACCATTGTCCGCACGATGCAAGAGACTTTGAATTCGTTGTACTTTGGAAATGGCAGTGTCGGTCGGTTTGAGAAAGTCAGCGATGACAGTCATGTATGCGATTAGCTTGTTGAGTTGATGCGGTGGTTCTTCGTCCTCCAGGGTTGATTTATCGAGGATTTGGCCAATCAACTGTTTTGTATGTTTGTCCTGGATTTGAAACCGTGAAAAGATATAATGGATACGAGCAATGGTGCGGCGCACAGCCCTGTTGTCAGACAAGTCTGTCTGTTGAATAAAGAAATGAATATGTTGAATGTCCAGTTCCGGTATTTGGAGTGTTTCTGGTAGATTGGCAATGTGCATATCAAGTTCGGACAGTCTTAGGACAAGATTGTTTTTATCAGGTAACCCACGATGCATTTTTTTTTTTACATTCGTGTATTTAAATAGTAGTAAAAATCAAATAAATAAAAATCAAATAAATTTTACTGGATGTTGTATTGATCACTATTGTGACTGAACTAATTGGTAAACAATGAGTTCGTCTTCATCATCTGCTAAAAAAGAAACTTTTGATGAGATTTTGAATGAAATAGATGTGAATCTGGTGAAATGGGAGGAATTTTCTCTTTGTTTGGAGGAACATTTTCACGCATTGGAAATGTTCAACCGCAAACCCAACGGGAAACCAATGGGTCACCGATAGCACCACATGCCCATGCATGTTCCTTTGATGTTTCTGGCCCGGCATTGTTGTTCCATCATTTGCTCAAAGTGATGGTGGTGTTCTGTCCAGGTCCAGATGGGCAGGTTCCAAAGGGGCCCCTGTCCCAGTTGTTTGAGCAACTGGTGTTCTCTGCTTGAAAACAGGGGTTTCGTCGAACGCAATATACCGAGTACTTGATTGGTGTGGCGTCGCATAAACACAAACATGCATTCCTGTTGTTCGTTTTTCAATGTATTGAAAGCGGAATTGAGCAAGGGGATGTCTGTCAATTCACCAGTCAGCATGAATCGAGCAAAGAGGACGGAGACATTGTCTACCGATGCTTCTTCGTCCAGTGTGTGGTACCAAGAAGCACAAAATCCCCTTTTCAACAAATTTCTGGAACAAATCTGTACCCTTTCAGTTTGCATTTCTCCCGTCAATCAGTGTTTATATACTAGCTTGTGTTGCTAAATCCCACGGCGCGGGTTGATGGAGACTAACATTGATTGGTGGTACTTTTCGACAACATTGAAAAGCTAAATCGCCCCATTTTTTCTGTTTACCAGTGTATGTATGTCTCGACAATTCATTAATGTACGGTTCGTAGAGCCACCTTGCTGTTTTTGAAGAGGTGTGTACCGAATAAAAAAACAATACAACTAAAATAGTTTTTCCATATGCGTACACATCCATTCTCCTGGAGATGTGGTTCCACTCTTTCACAATTTCGAGTGGTGCAATATAAGTGGGTGTTCCACAATACTTCCAATCTTTGAATGGGCCCGAAAAGTCAAAGTCGATGAGTTGCGCATTGTTTGTACCAATGACCACATTTTCAGGTTTGATGTCGCCATGCCCGATGTTGTGACGATGCAACCAACGAATGCCATTGCAAATGTCCTCCAGGTAAGCAGCTGCCTGGTCCCAAGAAAAGGGAGTCTGAATCCACTCAAACAAATCGGGACCTACAAAGGGCGTACACGTACAAACAACTTTTTTCGTCAATTTTTTGACTGACGTAGGAGTCCGAATGTACGGACAGGCCGGAAGAGATATGATTAAAGTATTTTTCGTGTGGATTCGCTGGACGGCCGCTGGGTCTGTTTTTCGAGATATTTTCCATACAACTGAACAGTTGTCGACGTAGATTTGGGTACCCGTCGAGAAGCCAATCGGCAGGAGGGTAGCAGTTTTTTCCAAATGTTGCAAAACCAATACATCCGGAGTCAGAGTTGTAGGATGGACGCACCCCATGGATACATGAAAAAGAGCAGCTATATACAGAAAAAAACAGAAAAAAATGGTATATAAGATTGCAACGAATTGACCAATGTCTCGTCTGAGTAGAGCTGTTGCCCGTAGAGATATTGCTTGGAAATTGTTGAACAAAGTGGACAATTTGGAACAAGACCAGCGACCGCTGTCAGTCGCTGAAGATTTGACCAAAATTATGGACGACATTCCTGCCAAAAAAATTGGTGCCTTGCCAAACAACAACAGTAAACTGTCAATGGAGTGGGAAACCATAGGAACCGTGGCGAAAATAGCCTCCATAACTGGTCTGTGGGAGCTTCCAAACAATTCTGTTCGTAGCTACTTGCCAACAAACGACAAACATTGGTTAGAGACATTTCGAGCAAGATGGGCTCTGGTTCAATCGTCCCCCAGCAAAAATGTCACGGATTTTTTGGAACTATTGCTTCAAAAACCGTTGGATTTGAATGTTTAACTTATGATAAACATATTAGGTATTACAAGTGGAGCTACACGAAGAAGCAACAGACCCATGACTGAATGGGATGTTGTTACTTCTTTCATGAACGTGCTGGAAGAAACTGCCCCGTCAGACAATTTTGAAGAATGGTGGACAACAATGTGGCATCCGATGGAAAAGGCATGCAAAAATGTCGCCCGTCATTCATATGTCCTGAAAACGGCTTTGAAACAGTTCGAAGAGCAAGCCATTGGGCAGAAATTTGTGGATGCCTTCCAAGACGAACACGAACAGCAAGAGTTGGTATCTTTATGTGCAGAGGTTGGGTTAGACGCAGAAGCATTTTTGGAGTTGGGGTTTCAACACCATCAAAATGCTTGTAGGAAATTTCTTCGAACTCAACAGTCTTGACCAAAAGTGTAGTATATAAACTCGACCTTATTAGATAAATGCAAAAGTCTATTTTTTTTAGTATTGTTGGATTGTGCATTGCATCTGCCGCGGCGCTGCAACTGTGGTTATATTCTCGATTAGATGGCGTGTGTGAGGACCAGATGTTGGGGTTTGCGCCTTCTGTGGCTGGAGGATGTTTGGCCGGGTCATTTCTGTCCAACATGTTATGGTTGTTGGCCAAACGAAGGCAGTGGCCAGTGGTTGAAAAGCTCAGTTTGTTTGTGTGGGTTGTTATTATTACTGGCGGGTTGGTTGCGGTCGGTGCAACCCTGGGCCAGACACAATTGTACGAGGAGGTTTGCCCAGCCTTTGTACTGGCCAATCAAATCGATGTCAATTTGCTTCAGTATGTCTCCGTAGTGCTGTTGATTTTGAGCATTGCTGCCCCCCATGTTTACAAGAAAAAATCCAACCAAGTTGCAATAGAATTGACACCTCCACTGGTGGCCAATCCCCTAAAACCGTTAAATTTCCTATAAAGGGAGAAGTCGCATTGTAGATATATGTACATTACATTAAAATGGATACGATTAGTAATGATGTGTGTAATATGTATATTTTTGTTGTTGACATTTGTATTGGTCTCTCAAGTACCGGAAGAGTGGCCGATTTGGGCACGAGAAGAAGTGGGGTGTACTGTTGATAGACATTGCCAGTCCCTTCAGACGTGCGTCGAAGGTCGATGTGAGCGGTTCTGGCCGGCATCGTTGGCGGATAGCAAGAGCAAATGCCACGACACTTGCAAACACGATGTCGAGTTGTACGAGAATTACTTTTATTCTCAGACGGTTGGCAAATTTGTACACTTTCAGTTTCGTGACCAATGTGTCGTGGCTTATTACCCGTTTGGCACCAAGACTGAGCGTTTGAGTCAAAGCGCCTACGATTCTCAGAGTTATCAGAGCGTGGTACATCGGGAGAGGGTCAGTGATAACTGGATAGTCGCCCTGTGTGCGGTTGTAGCCGCCTCTCAACCAGGGCTCCGAGTGGCAGCGGTGGCAGCTTTGCCGGCGAAACCAACCGTTCCTGGTTGGTCCTCTGATATAGTGTCCAACAAGCCGACTGTAATGTTGGGCATGGCAACTCGTGACCGACCAGGTTATGTACAATTGACACTGAAAGCTTTGAAAGAGTCTACACACCAAGCAAAAATATTTATTTTTGACGATGCTTCAACAAAAATGTCGTTGTCGGATTTGAATCGGTGGATAGACAATAAGGCTCAATCAGTAGTTGGGGTCAAGACAAAGAAAGGTCCCGATGCGATGGCGCGTCATATTTTGGAGAAATTTGTTTCTTCCAAGTTTGATGTATTGGTGCTGTTGGATTCGGACCAAGTTGTTGCACCAACGTGGTGGTCTTCTTTGCAAAAAGGATTGCGCAAATCGACTGGTCTACTGTCCTTATACCGTTCCGGCACTCCCAAGCACAAATCGTTGAGTTGTGGCGACGTCTTGTGCACGATGTCGTCGATGGGCAATGCGGGCACGGTGTGGCGTCGTGCGTTAGCGAAAAGGATGTTGGCGGCGATGCCAAATCGCGATGGTGGATTTGATTGGGGTTGGTCGGAGTGGTGTACGAAAAATAAAGTGCCGATGGAGGCTTTGAAAGAGTCTGCTGTTCTGCACATTGGTATGTATGGGTCGTGGTCGCACGAATCAACGGCTGAAAAGTCGGTGGGATTTCCGATGGGAGAGTTGGCGGCGGATATTCGCCGAAAAGCCGAACACTTTTTAAAAGGTGTCAAACCGGTAGCTACGGCACTGAAAAAGATTTCACGCCGAGGTGACATTCTCTGGGTCATTCCCGCCTTCAAGCGCGCCTGGTCTTTGGACCTCGTATTAAAGTCGTTGTCTGTTCACGAAGCTACCAAAATATTGGTTTCAAAGGACGCAGATTCTGCTGAAATCGATTCGGTCTTGAAAAAATATACTGTAGAGGCGATTGAACACCCCTGGTCGTGTTCTCGGCATCCCAATCAATTCCCGGCCAAGGACGAATCGATTAACGAGAATTATAAGGGCGATACGTATGGGAATCCGCGGTCTCCATGGGCCACATGTTTAAAGCATCATTGGTGGTGGATGATGAAGCAGGCGTGGGCTCGCAAGCCGGAGCGCGTGTGTGTACTCGAGGACGACACAGTGATACATCCACAAGCGTTTGAGTGGCTTGACAAAAACAAAGAGGGCAATGTAAAACTGACACCGGAAGAGATTGCGGTGCCGTGGTGCATGTCTGCAAAAGAGTGGCAGGCGATTGACTCGAAGACATTTTGCGAACATGACGATTACAATTGGGATCAAACGATTGCGTGGATGAAAGAGCACGGTCATGGGCCAAATGAAGCGGTGGTGCCATCTGTATCACTGTCCATGCATGTGGGCGATTGTGGTGGTTGGGATGCGGGTGGTCGTGATAAAGCATGCACCCCTGATCAAATTGAAGGCATTTGTGCGAATGTTGAACGATGGCTTGCAAAACCATTGGTTATTGACACGACAAAGAAAAAGTGGTTGACAGCACATACAAAACCAAATGGTGGTTGGGGACACCCGAAAGATTGGGCGCATTGTATGGGTGAAGAAGACAAGTGTTTACAATGGTCAAATGTCGGCGGATGTCGTCATCACGCGGCATCAGACGCTTGGTTATGTAAGTTTGATTGGATGTCTATGAATACAAATGACATCCATGTGTCAAAAGGCGGTTCCAAAATTCGAGATGTATTGGACCGTCCTGAAAACGCGGAATTTGTTAGATTAGACAAACATTCAATTGGTATACCTTACATACCTCATGGGCCTAATGAGTGGCATCATAAGAAGCTTATTTCTGCAGCAATGACAAAAAAACATAATTGTGAACAAACAATTACGGGCACAACGTTATTTTTCGAAAGGATAGAATATGCTAATTTATGGCATACGATGAACGACTGGTTTAACGTACATTGGACATTGGAAACCATTGGAAACCCGCCCCAAGTCACAATTGTGTGGTTAGATGGTCATGCGCGGGGCCATCTCGATGACGCTTGGGGTGAAATATTTTCAGCACGTACAAGATATGTATCTGAATTTTCGGGCCACGTGTGTTTTGAAAATGCGGTCTGGGTTCCTAAAAATACACCTGTTTGGAATACGGATATGCCTTCGGGAAGATGCGGCATCATGGACAGGTTTGTTCAACGCGTTTTGTCTGCTTATGGTATCAGTGCATCATTGACAGAAGATGTCGTGATTGACCGTAACGATTACAGGGCACATCCTCGTCATAAACCGGATTCCAAAAACGACCGAATTATTGAACATTTGGACAAAATGTTCCCGTCGTCTAAAGTGGTTCAACTCGAAACAATGACTTTTAAAGAGCAAGTTCAATTGATTGCGAATGCAAAGAGTTTGCGTGGTGTTCATGGTGCAGGTCTAACACATTTGATATGGCTTCCGGACGGTGCAGAAATAGTGGAATGGGTCGCTCCCTCGCATGCGTCAGTAAAATTGTTTGAACATATTGCAACTTGGAGGCCGAATATTCACTATTCCAGTTCAAAAATGCCACGGCTTCAAACGCCTCTTGTTGAAAAACATCGTTTAACTATTCTGATACCTTTCAGGGAAAAAATATCTGATAAAAAAAGTCAAGGGTCGGGGCGTGAAAAGAATTTGAGAGAATGGCTCGAATATATGTCGTCATTTTTGAAGATGCCTGCCGATGTCATTATTGTGGAACAATCACAGGAAGGTACATTCAATAAGGGGTTTTTATTTAACGTTGGGTTTAAAGAATCTCAGAACAGCGACTACTTTGTGTTGCATGATGTGGACCAAATTCCGGAAAATCAGTCGAATGATTATGCGTTTAAGAAGCGTCCTACACATTTATTAACATCTACATCACAATGGAATTATAAAAAAGGCCCTTCTGGCAATGTCGGGGGTGCTTTGATGATTACGAGACAAAAATACCAAGAAATCAACGGGTATTCGAACAATTTTGGTGGTTGGGGTCGCGAAGACGATAATATGGCTTTGCGTTTACAAAAACACGGGGGTTATGATAGGTTGCCACCAGAAGTTGGCCGATACAAAGAATTAAAACATCCTCGTGTTATGGGTCTTGACGAAACGGAACAATTTCACAAAAACGTCGCCAATACTAATGATTTTACATCCGGATTAAGCGATTTAAAGTATGAAATTATTGCTTCAGAGATTAAAACATACGGATTGTTGCGTGTAAAACGTATGAAGGTTAAACAATCAGAACTTGTTCCTACCGTAAAAACACTTTCTTGTGGACCGGGCGGCGGTGCAATTAATAACCAACGTGTGGCTTTTTACCATTGTCTAGCAATTGCACGTTATTCCAAGCGCGTGTTGCTTATTAAAAAGAGCAACATGTTGGTTCCACTACATACATTCCCTGCAGACGTCCAGATTGTAGATAAGATGATATCGGGTGACATTGTTTCTTCTATCGATATTCTTTTTGGCCAAGATATGCATTTAATAATCAAAAGCGGATTCTTCAGTTCTACATATACATGGCTGCATCCAGTATTCCCGTATTACATTGAGCCGTTACTACCCTCGTCAATGGTTCATAAAAGAATAACAGCTGTCAAAGCAGAAATAAATCTTCCTGACAAATATCAATGCATTCATTTGAGAACACATGGTCCAAATGAATGTTGGTTAAACCAGTCTGTACCTATTGTCCAAAATAACTGTCCACATTTAACCAAACAAGAATTTGTACAAACAACTACAAAATGGGATGCTATATATGTCTCAAAAGATAGCATAGGGGATTACGATTCAATTATCAATGTTCTGGACACGTCTATATATCAACAGCAAGTTGATGTGAACTCTAATGTGGATTCTACAGTTGATATGTATATATGCAGTGGTGCCCAACAATTCATTGGTCATGAAGGTTCCTCTTTTAGCGTGGAAATATATCGCCATCAGAAAAATGCATTGAATTATTTAGGAAACGATTTCCAATGTAAAACATGTCATTGTTTAGAGTCCGGTGTTTGCAATGAATGTGAGTGTGAAGGACATGTATTCCGCGAAAAATCAACGAAGAAAGACTCAGTCAAAATTCAGACGACCGATTATGCGAAACCTGAAATGAGTCCACGTTGCCATTCATGTAAAAGTGGCGATCCGTTAGATGGAGGAATACCTCTAATAAATGGAATTTGCGTTGGATATTGTACAGAATGCTATGCCTGTGGTTTGGGTGCGGCGTATTCAACACAACCAAATGTTGTCGATTGTAGAAGTTTGGATACTGGTGTTCACGACTTTGATATCTTAAATCAACAGCGAAAAAAACGACTTGAAGAAACAGATATAAAACATTTCACAAAAACAATAGTATCAACGACGGGCGATTGTGCGGCGATGTCGAAAACAATGGTTACAGCTGCTGACAAAACGCATGAACGTGTCCTAGATTTATTTTTGGAAAACAACGCAGTCGCTCACAAAAAATATGATGTCCAAATAATTGTATACGATTTGGGAATGTCAATAGCGGGTCGCAAATACCTAATGGATAAATATCCATGGGTACACAACTGGCCAATATTTGCATTCGACCAATATCCAGAACATTTTAATATGCAAAAATATTACGCAGGAAGTTATGCCTGGAAGCCGATCATTACACGTGACGTGTTTGAAAAGCAAAGGGGACTTGTGTTATGGATGGATACGGGAGTTCATCCACAAAAAGACTCTGCTTATGACGAATTATATAACAATTTATGCAGACAGGGTATTGTTGAAATTTTATCGTCACAAAGAGTTGAAGATTGGACGCATCCAGGAATGAGGTCATACTTTGCATTACATGATTTTGAAAAAATATGGGCCTTGAGAAACAATGCCGCTGGTACTATGCTTGGCTTAAAATTTGGTGACCCAAAGGCAAATACTTTTGTTCAAGAATGGGCCGACTGTGCATTGAAAAGGGATTGTATATCACCTAGAGGAAGTAACCACTGCAATCACAGATGGGACCAGGCAGCTATGACTATTTTGACCTGGAAAATATATGGTACAATACCAATTACCAAACATCACATGAACATACGTGTCGGATACGAAGACCATCGTCCTTTCGGTCTTGAGCCTGTTAAAACGCTCTCCGTGCGTGAAAAATCACAGTTGCCTTTACAAAAACACGACGTTTATGATAGTTTGCCTAAAGTGTCAACTTTCGGCAAAAAGTCATCCAGTAAAATACCTATCAAATACATAAAGCTTAAAATAGGTGTTGTTCTCCCATACCACGGCCGACACGAGTTACTAAAAATAATGAGCATGCAATCGCGTACGGAAGATTTGGTGCTTGTACAAGATACCGGTCAGGCATTTCAAGGATTTACAAATGTTGTACACTCCATTAAACATGTATCACACAAACCCATCGGAAAGTCAGTCATGGAAGGTTATGACTGGCTATACAATAATGGATATGATATCATATGTAATCTGGATTCTGATGTGTTAGTCAAAGACAACTGGCTAAAAGAATCTATACGTTTGTTAGAACAGTATCCGAGTGATATTGTTTCTGCTTTTAATGAAGCGAACCATCTCAAACACTGCGTTGTCCAAGAATTCGATGACCATTATTTAAAAAACTGTGGCGGTGGTATACATTACTGTTTTACTCGAGAGTTATATAAAACTTTTGTACAACCAATTTTGACAAGCGTTGAGACGGAGGGAGATTTAAATTTCTGGGACGCGGCAATTGTGGAACATATACAAGCCAGAGGAAAATACATAATTTCGCCAAAACCTTCTTTAATACAACATATTGGTGTAAAAGGATTTACGGCAAAGGGTGTATTGTGGCAGGTCGCACCGGATTACGTGCTGAGTGACGAAGAAATAACTCTGATTGGCGATATTCCTGAACTTTCTGTTCTTATACCGAAACAGACCGCCGATATACAAACCATTCAAACTTCCGACCTCTTCGCCGCTATCGACTTCAACGCCCCTGAAAACAAAGGCCCATGGAAACAAGGCTGGGACTACAATTACGACGGACGTTTCAAAGACGGCCTTACCGTACATGTCGTGCCACATTCTCACAATGACCCCGGGTGGATCAATACGTACCACACCTATTATTCCACACAAACAAAGCATATCTTAGATACTGTCATAGCTGCTTTAACAGAAGACCCACGACGGACATTTATTTGGGCGGAAATATCCTATTTTTCACTGTGGTGGAATGATGCCACACAACAGCAAAAAGAACAAGCCAAACGATTGGTCGCGGAAAAACGACTCGATTTTGTCACTGGCGGCTGGGTTATGAACGACGAGGCGTCGGTCACGGCTCGTGCCACGCGTTGGCATCTTCAAGAAGGGCGCGAATGGCTTCAAAACACGTTTGGCATCACGCCACAATATTCGTGGGCCATTGACCCGTTTGGACACTCTGCGGGACAAGCACAAGTGCTCAAAGAACTAGGGTACAAAGGCATGCTCATTCAACGCGTGCATTATGCCGTCAAAAAACAATTGGCAGAAAAACAACAACTTGAATTTCAGTGGCAAACGCCTGCCGGTGAGATATTTACGCACATGATGCCGTTCTATTCGTACGACGGGCCTCATACATGTGGCCCTGACCCCTCGGTATGTTGCCAGTTTGATTTTGCGCGCATTGGAAAGGGTAAAACGTGGTCAGGGTGCCCATGGGGCAAAATGGCTGTCGAAATCACAGAACAAAATGTCGCCGAACGGTCGAGAACATGGCTGGACCAAGTGTACAAAAAAGCCATGCTCTACCGCGGCAAACATGTCTTTGTACCAGTGGGTGATGATTTCCGCTATCAAACGATGGACGAAGCGCACAAACAGTATCGTAATTATCAGAAGATGTTCGATTGGATTGAAACCAACGTGCCTGCGGTCAAAGCCTCGTTTTCGACGTTGACACGATATTTTGATGCGGTTCGCGAAACAAACGTACCACGTTTAAAAGGTTCGTTCTTCCCATATTCCGACCGTAAACAAGATTACTGGACCGGGTACTTCAATTCACGCATCTTTTACAAGGGCTATGACCGTCTCCTTGAGTCGTTGATTGCTGCTGTGGAAAGTAAATGCCCCACGGCCGATATTCATTTGCAAAAAAGAGCGCTGGGTATCTTTCAGCATCATGACGGCATTACAGGAACTGCAAAATCGGCAGTTGTACAGGATTATTACCACACCATGCAGAAGGCTGTCGCGGAACTAAAATCAAAACTGAAAATATGTCTGGATATTGCCGCGCATGCCATTGTTAATCCTCTTTCTGTGGATACACCTACGATGAAAGCAAACGAGATTCGGCCTTATGAACAAGATAAGTGTGTTTCGGGAAATGTTTCGTTTGAAAACATAAAAGTAGATGAACATGGACGCCTTGTACAAATCAACGACATGCCTGTGCATGAATCATTAGTTTGGCGTTCCAACAAACCAGGACAGGGTGTAGCAGGAGCATACTTGATGTCAGTCACATCAAAAGAAGATGCCTTAGAATCCAGAGCGTGGTCAACATGTATTGCAAAAAAATACAAACAAGTAGAGACGACATTTGGCATGTTGAAAAGGCGCATTCGCGTCTACAACGACGGAACCATTGAGTTTATCTATGATGTGGACATTCATGCGCAAAACAATGGTGAGTTATGGGCAGTGTACAAGCCAGAATGGACAGCAGAACGATTGTGCTCGGATGTCCACGGGCTAACGTGGGAATGTCACATCGAAAGGAAGGACGCGCCGTTGCAAGCGAAGTTTTGGCCGATGCCGACGATGGCATGGTTGGCTTCTTCGACTGACCGAATGACATTTACAGGGGCCCAACCGACGGGCGTGGGATTTCACGAGGGCGCAATGGTACTTATGTTGGATAGACGTGGCAACCAAGACGATGCGCGTGGTCTGGGACAAGGAATTACAGATTCAAGGCCAGTGGAGATGCGTTTTGGTGTATTGATGGAAGGAGAACATTTAAAAGAAAGGGCGTCGGAGAAGGCTTTGAGAATACGAAATTGGATGTTAAACCCAGCTATAGAAATAGTATAAATAATGTGAATTAAAATATAAATGTTAGCTGTCCTCTTAGCTACAGTAAGCTGTGTTGCTTCAAATTTATTGATTCGTTATGCAGCCGGACACTATACATACAACGTGGCATTTATATTGCTCATGGTAGAATGTGTAAAATTGTTCACTTGTGCATGCGTAACGCGCTACATCAATCGTGAACAACCGTTTCAAGTGCGCTGGGGTTTCATTGTCAATGCCGGTCTATATTCCGTTGTCAATTTCTTAACGTATCGAATCACATCCATGATTGAACCGTCTATCTATTCGGTCTTGATTCAACATAAATTGATTTGGGTGGTTGTATTCTCTCTGATTTTACTGAAAAAGTCGTTCAGTATACAACAATACATTTCATTAATGGTCGTTTGCTTTGGTTGTATGTTGGTAAAAATGTCCAACATTGATGGTGACATTTCTGCGGAGGCCATTTTCCTCATTATTTTCCAAGGTATTTGTTCGTCTTTAGCCTCGGTATGGATTGAAAAGATGATGAAGGTCGAAGACCGTCCGAAAGTGTCGGAAGACGAGTCAAAACAAAAACTGTACTGGTTTTTGTCTGATTCTTTTCAGATGTACATGTTTGGCATCCCAATTTATCTTTTTGGTTCGTTTTCGTCTAAACAAGAGATAGATATTCCCATGAGTTTGGGGTTTGCACTGGTCGCGGTCGGCGTATTACAAGGATTGTCGTTGGGGGCTGTTTTTGTGTATCATTCATCCATCGTTCGTTCGTTAGTGGCGGCGATGGTCATCGTATTGTTGGCGGTAGAACATCGGGTGTATTCTGTTGAAATTGTTTCGGGTATCGGTCTGGTTGTTTTAGGAGTCATTGGTTGGGTGTATAAAAAAAACGTTAACTAAGTATTTAATGGTCTTCGTAAAAACTATACCATGTACTTGTGGATATTGATAGTCGGAGGTATTTTTGCTTTCACCGCTGCCATGGGCATTGGTGCCAACGATGCTGCGAA
>Ga0209192_10001763_pt1 | contig 16602 bp, 18 predicted proteins | sample ArcticOcean_MG_C_11_FD_187433 | JGI IMG/M metagenome (GOLD analysis project Ga0209192, IMG submission 187433) | Marine microbial communities from western Arctic Ocean - ArcticOcean_MG_CB2_154 (SPAdes) (version 2) | ecosystem: Environmental > Aquatic > Marine > Oceanic | place: Arctic Ocean... | reverse complement strand
GTAATTGATTTTAATAAATTAATTTATAAAATATATATATGTTAACAAATTTTACACTATTTTTATAACAACTGTTTAAATTTTAATCATATGTTTAATATTGTCTTATACGAGCCTGAAATTCCGCCAAATACTGGCAATATAATTCGTCTTTGCGTGAATACATCCTGCAATTTGCACTTAATAAAACCATTAGGATTTAATTTAGATGAGAAGCAAGTTCGTCGAGCTGGCCTTGATTATCACGACATGGCTAAAATTAACATTTATGATAGCTACAAAGACTGTTTAGACAAATTGAAAGGCAATAGAATTTTTGCTGTTACGACGAAAGCAACTAGGTACTATGGTGAATTTAATTACAAGCAAGGAGATGTTTTTGTCTTTGGACCTGAAACTCGCGGGTTGCCTATGAAAATTCTAAGTGGAATGCTAGATAATGAGAAAATTAGAGTCCCAATGGTAAAAAATAATAGGAGCCTAAATTTGTCTAACACAGTTGCTATTGTTCTATATGAGGCATGGCGTCAATTAAATTTTGAATCAGGAATTTAACTCTCTGGCTTAATAGATCGGCCTAAGAGATCTAGTACAGCATCTTTTGGTGATTTCCCTAGCTGAATCACATTATTTACCTCTGATGTGATCGGCATCTCAATGTCTGTATTGTCAATTCTCCTCATTACCTCAGTAGCCGTATATACACCTTCAGCGACATGTCCTAAGTTTTTAAGAATAGATACTAAAGATTCCCCTTTTGCTAACTGGATACCAACTTCACGATTTCTTGAGTATTCCCCTGTGCAAGTTAAAACCAGATCTCCTGACCCAGCTAAACCACTAAAGGTCTCTTGATTGGCGCCTAAATGGGATCCGAATCTTGAAATCTCAGCCAAACCTCTTGTTATTAATGCTGCCCGTGCATTATTTCCAAAGCCCATTCCATCTGAAATACCAGAAGCAATTGCTATAACATTCTTTAATGCTCCGCCAACTGATGCTCCTATTACATCCTGACTTGTATAAACCCTTAGATTATGATGGTGAAAGCTTTTTGCTGCAAGGGCTGTAGTTTCCTTATTTGTTGAAGCTAAAGTTAATGCAGTTGGAAGAGATCTTACTAATTCTGCAGCAAAGCTGGGGCCGGATACTAATCCCCAATGGCGGTTAGTTTTTTTTGGGTCACCTAATTCTTCAAGAGCAATTTCATGCGGTAATTTAGCAGAGCCCTGCTCTAAACCCTTATTGGCCCATATAACTGTGGCTGATTGATTAATCTCATTTATTGATTTAAGGATTTGTCTAAAACCAGAAGTAGGTACGGCGCAGACTATTAAATCTATATCAGTTAAAGTGACATTAAGATCATCGCAAATCTCTAAAAGGGGTGGGAATTTAAAATCGCCTAAATACAAAGGATTTGATTGGGCTTTTTTCATTCCAGATACATGTCCAGAATTTCTAGCCCAGAGCTTAGTTGGGTTCAATTTACTAAGATGAATAGCTAAAGCTGTACCCCAGGCTCCAGCACCAAGTACTGATATTCTCAAGCTATATGCCCCAAACCTCTTCGGCCCTAATAAATCCCTCTAAACCAGTTGAAACAGATTTAACGTTAACCCAACCATCAGTAACTATTGGTGATAATAAATCAAGAACAACAAGTTTATCAATGTAGGCTAACTTAGCTTCACTAAGGTTAGGCTTGTTATAAATAGTTGATTTAGATTTTAAGGTAACAACAGTTCTTTCGCTATCAAGGTCTTTTGTTTGAACCCAGCTAATTTTACCTAAATGATCTTCAACTTTTTTCCAGTCTTTCAGGCTAACAACAATTTTTAGTGGGTATCCTTCAGTGATAATAAATTTCTTCTTAGTTGAGGACGAAGGGCCTTCAAACAAAATTGAATTTTTTACTTTCACTGACAAAAAGTCAGCAAATGCATTTGATGAAAAAAATATGCAGCCAAGACTTAAGCAAAAAGTAAACGTAGTAAAAAATTTATGAAGCATATTAAGATTTTTTAGAGTCTTGTTTTTGTTTCTCTTGCATATACAATGCTTCAAAATTAATTGGCTGGAGTTGAACAGGGTTAAAACCAGCCTTAACGGTAAAGTTTGCAATAGCTTCTCTTGCGTAAGGAAATAAAATATTGGGGCAAGTAATTGACGTTACCGCTTCCATACCATCATCAGGAATATTCTTAATAGTGAAGATTCCTGCTTGAACCAAATCAACCACAAACGCTGTTTGATTAGCAATTTTAGAAGTAACAGTTATTTGGAGTGACACTTCATAATAACCATCAGCTAAAGGCTTTGTTTCATTATTTAATTCAATCCCAACTTTAGGAGTTTCACGATTGGTAAAAATTTCAGGAGAATTTGGCACCTCGACTGATACATCTTTTAAGTATAATTTTTCTAATGCAAACCCCGGCTGTTCATCTTGGCCTACTTGAGTTTTTGCTTTTTTTGGTTTCGTTGTTTTTTTATCTGCTGCCATAATTGATAATCCCAATTTAATTAAAATGTTTAAATGTGCGTAAAACGTTATTCTATAGTTTTAAAACGGAAGAATGAACTATTAATTCATTAAACTTCTAAATTTACTTTAATAATTTATCTAATTCTCCAGATAGATCAGCAGCTCTCAGCTCATCAAAACCGCCTATATAGGTATTATCAATGAAAATTTGAGGAACCGTTCTTTTACCTGTTAATTTCATCATTTTTTTTAGCTCATTTGGATCTTTATCTATAAGAACTTTTTGGGTTACATCGAAGCCTTTGTCCTCCAATAGTCTTTCTGCATTTGTACAAAAAGGACAGTAAGAACTAGAATACATTAAGATATTTTTCATATATTTTTCTGTGTAACAGGAAGTTGTAATTTAACCCACTCAGAAAACCCGCCCTCAATGCTTATCACAGGTTCAAATTCTTTTTGGTTGAGAATCTTCATTGCTTTTACTGAACTATTTCCTGAGCCACAATACACCAAGATTGTTTTTTTAGAGTGTTTTTTTAATTTACCTATTACTTCAGGAAACTTGTTGTAAGGCATACTTATTGCATTTGGTATATGCCCAGCATTGAACTTCTCTTCAGCTCTAACATCTAGTATTATGCAGGCTTCGCGATTCATAAGCAAAACTGCATCTTTCACATTAATTAATCTGATGCCTCCAGAAAGTGCTCGGGGGAACAGGAGTAATAGGCCAGAAGTTATAATAATAAAAATTAATAAATAGTCATTTAATGAAAATTCCAAAACATAATCCTTAAAAAATATAAAAAATTTATGATTTATCATAGATAAATCGAAAAGTGGCATTATAATTGAACGTTAAGACATAAGAAAATAAATTTTAAAAATAATGCAAAAAAAAACAATAGTATTACTTATTTTAGATGGCTTTGGGCATAGCGATAGACATGAACATAATGCCATCTCAAAAGCTAGTACTCCAAATTGGAATTCTTTAAACAAGGAATGCACAAACACATTGATTAATGCATCGGAATCCTATGTCGGACTTCCTTCTGGACAAATGGGCAATTCTGAGGTTGGGCATATAAATATTGGATCAGGAAGGGTGATTCATCAAGATATCGCTAGAATAAACCTAAGCATAGAAAATAAGACTTTTTTCTCGAAATCATTATTAAATGAGAATTTTAGATCGCTGAAGAAAAATAGCAAAACATTACACATTTTCGGACTTTTATCAGATGGAGGAGTTCATAGTCATATAGACCATTTCGATGCCATCTTGCTACTAGCAAAACAAAATAATCTAAAAAAAGTTTACGTGCATGCTTTTTTGGATGGAAGAGATACGCCTCCTAAAAGTGCTAAGAAATATATAGCAGATATAGAACAATCATTTCAAAAGTATAAAACGGGGGAGCTAGCATCAATATCTGGTCGTTTTTATTCAATGGATAGGGATAATAGATGGGAAAGAACTGAAAGTGCATTCAATTTGTTAGTTCATGCAAAAGCCAAATATAAAGTAAAATCTTCTTATGAAGCAATAAGTGAGGCATACAAAAGAAACGAAACAGATGAGTTTGTCTCTCCTACGCTAATAGAAGTAATTGATGAGTTTGAAGGTATAAGTAGTGATGACACAATAGTATTTATGAATTTTAGATCTGATCGTGCAAGGCAGATAACTGATGCAATTTTAAATGATACATTTGACTATTTTGATAGAAAATCTTGCCCAAAGAAAATAAGCTACTTCACACTTACGGAATACGATAAAAGACAAAAAAAATCTCAACCAATTTTTGAGCCGATACAAATAAATAATTCATTAGGACAATTTATTTCAGACATAGGGAAGACGCAACTAAGAATTGCAGAAACAGAAAAATACCCGCATGTAACCTTCTTTTTTAATGGTGGTGAAGAGAATGTGTATCCTGGAGAAGATAGAATTTTAGTCCCATCTCCAAAAGTTGAGACTTACGACTTAAAACCTGAAATGAGTGCTTACGAGGTGACAGATAAATTATGTGAAGCTATAAGAGGTCAGAAATATGATGTAATCATTTGTAATTATGCAAATGGAGACATGGTAGGTCATACAGGCGATATAAAAGCAGCAATTAAAGCAATTGAGTGCCTAGATAATTGTATTGGTAAAGTTACTGGTGCGATCAAAAAAATTAAAGGTCACATGATAATAACAGCAGATCATGGAAATGTTGAGCTAATGATGGATGAAAAAAATAATCAACTTCATACACAACACACTACAAATTTAGTACCTTTTTTATATATGGGAAAAAAATGCTCAATAAAGAAAACTGGTAGTTTGTCAGATATAGCACCGACAATTATTTATCTAATGAACGAAGTTTCGCCAATAGAAATGACAGGTAAACCCTTAATAAAATTTGATGAATAATACTTGTTCCATAAAAAATATTTTCAGAATTTTCATATGTTTAAACATATTAATATTTTCTTCCTTCAGCATTGCAGAAACCAATGTCACTAAAACAGAAAAAGATTTACTTAACATTCAAAAAGAAATTAATCAGCTCAATAAAAATATAAAAAAAAATACAGCTACAAAAAATAATTTATCTAACGAACTTAAACGTAAAGAAAAGAAAATAAGTAAGACAAAAAAAGAGCTTTATAAAATAAAGAAAAAATTCAAAAACAATAATAAGAAAATAAAAAAATTAAATAAGCAACTTCTTACTCTTAAAAAAGAAATAAAAGTAAAAAAGAAATCTCTTGCTAATCGTCTATATCAATCATATACAAAAGGGAATCCTGGCTACTTGCAAATGTATCTAAATGGAATAAGTCCAAGTCAAATTTCAAGAGAATCTTACTATATTGGTTTCTACAGTAAGCAACAGAATATTGATATTAAGAAAATAAAACAATCTTATATAAAAATTAAAAGTACTAAGCAAAAAACTAAAGATGTATTGAAAAAGATTACTTCTCTTAAAAAAAGAAAGGAAAAAAATGCAAAAAAACTACAAAAACAAAAAAAAGAGAAAGCAAAGATAATAAAAAAGATTAAGAAAGAGTTATTAAGTCAGAAAAAAAAGAAACGGAAACTAATTCAAAATGAAAAAAAATTGACTACTATTTTTAAGCAACTAATAGCAAAAATTAAAGCAGAATCAAATAAAAAACCAAGTAAGAAAATTAAAGCTGATAATAAATCAATCCCGGACAGTAAGTTTCATGGGGTTAATTTTAGAAAACTTAAAGGAAAGTTAAAGTTACCCGTAAAAGGAAAAATTATTCATAAGTTTAATTCAAAAAGAAAGGTTACTGGCGTTCGATGGAAAGGTCTTTTTATTAAATCACTTGAGGGGAGTGAAGTCTACGCTGTTGCTTCTGGTAAAGTTGTATTTTCTGACTGGATCAAAGGGTTTGGTAATATCATTATAATTGACCATGGCAAAGGGTACATGAGTCTCTATGGGAACAATAATTCACTCCTTAAAGAAAGTAATGATATTGTAAAAGGTGGCTCTGTCATCGCTTTAGTAGGAAACAGTGGGGGTAACATAACCAATGGGCTATATTATGAATTAAGGAAAAATAGTAAGCCATTTAATCCATTAAAATGGACAACACTAAAATAATTTACTCGCCTATCAGGTGAATTTTTACTTTTCTTTCAAAGTTATTGTATCGATGCTCAAAAATATATATTCCTTGCCACTGTCCTAATAACATACTTCTATTTTTTGTGGGTATTGATAAATTAGTTTGTGTTAAGGCAGTTCTTATATGAGCAGGCATGTCATCACCTCCTTCTATTGTATGGGTGAATAAGCTATCACCATCTTTTACCAATCTAGAAAAAAAATTTTCTAGATCTCTTTGAACATCAGAATCGTAATTTTCATTAACTAGCAAGCTTGCAGATGTATGTTGAATAAGCAAGGTCAGAAGCCCGTCTTGAATTTCTTGGTTTTCCACCCAGCTAATAATCTGTGGCGTTATGTCGTAAAGTCCGCGGCCTTTTGTATTTGTAATTAATTCATCAAAACATTGTTTCATTATTAAAAGCCTTCAATGATTTTTTAACATGGCTCATGATTTTTTAGTGATTAATTCATAAAATAAAATTACTGCTCCAATAGTTATAGCAGTATCTGCAACATTAAAAGCAGGCCAATAATAGTCATTAAAATGAAAATATAAAAAGTCCGTTACATACCCTAAGGATATTCGATCGTATAGATTACCTAATGCGCCTCCTAATATTAGAGACAGTCCTAATCCTGTACAAAGCTCATCTTTATGTTTTTTTATCATAAAGGCAATATATACAGAGGCTATTGCAGCAACTATGGATAGAAAATATCTTTGCCAGCCACCTGCATCACTCAAGAAACTAAATGCAGCTCCTGGATTTTTAAAGTGCACTAAATAAAAATACGAATTAATACTAATAAATTGCTCATCAGCAATATTTTTAATCACTAATATCTTTGTAAACTGATCTGACAGTATAACTAAACTGACTAATAAGAAATACTTAAGCATGCTTCCTTTCTTCGCCCTCTTCAAATAGGTTGCTAATACATCTTTTACATATTGTAGGATGTCCTGGACTTTGTCCTATATCTCCAACATAGTGCCAGCATCTCTCGCACTTATTATTTTTACTAGCACTAACCTCGATTTCTAAATCTTTTTTTGATTCTTTAAGTGTGCTATTTGATATTATCAAGATATATTTTAGTTCGTTATCAAAAAAAGATAAGCTTTTATAGATTTCCGATGGTGCTGAAATTATTAGCTCGGCTTGAAGAGAGGATCCGACAGTACCTTCTTCCCTAAGGGCTTCTATTTTTTTGTTGGCTAGGTTTCTAATATCGATTGTGTGGCTCCAACCTATCAACTCTTTTTCAGAAAGACCATGGCTGGGTAATTCATACCAATTCTCAATAAATATAGTACTTTCATTTTCTTTATTTATCACATTCCATAGCTCTTCAGCAGTAAAGCTTAAAACAGGAGCCATAAGTCTTATAAGTGATTGCGTAATATGGAACAAAGCGGTTTGAGCAGACCTTCTACCATGAGAATTTTCAGCTGTTGTGTACAACCTATCTTTTAGTATATCAAGATAAAAACCACCCATATCTTCGGAGCAAAAAGATAAAAACTTTTGCATCGCTAAATAAAAATCAAATGCCTCATAATCTTTAATAACATTATTCTGAAGCTCCTCAACCAAATATAGTCCATACCGATCAATCGACAACATTTCTTTTGGGTTGATTAGCATTTTATTTGAATCAAAATCTTCTAAATTTGCTGATAAGAACCTTAATGTATTTCTTATCCTCCTATAACTATCTGAAACTCTTTTTATAATCTCGTTTGAGATATTTAACTCGCCAGAGTAATCTGATGTCGCGACCCACAATCTCAGAATATCAGCACCAAATTGGTCCATTATTTTTTGTGGTGCAATGACATTTCCTTTTGACTTACTCATCTTATAACCCTGGCCATCAACCACGAATCCATGAGTTAAAAGAGATTTATAAGGTGCATCTCCGCTAATTGCGCAACTTGTAAGAAGGCTTGATTGAAACCATCCTCTATGCTGATCTGAACCTTCAAGATATAAATCCGCCGGGGACGTCAAATCATCTCTTTGCTCTAAAACAGATTGATGTGTTGTTCCAGAGTCAAACCAAACATCAAGCGTATCATTTATTTTAATATAATCTTCAGCATCATCACCTAGGATAGATTGAGGGTCAATATTGAACCAAGCATCAATCCCATCTTTCTCAATCCTTTGTGCAACAAGTTCAAAAAATTTAGGTGTATCTGGGTGGGGAACATTAGTGTCTTTATGAATAAATATTGGGATTGGGACTCCCCAGTTTCTTTGCCTAGAAATGCACCAATCAGGCCTACCTTCAATCATCGACTCCAGTCGTTTTTTACCCCACTCAGGATAGAATTTAGTCTTTGTTACTGCTTTTTTTGCTAATTTCCTCAGGGAATTCTCATCAGAATCTTTTTTTTCCATCCCAATAAACCATTGGGATGTTGCTCTAAAAATAATTGGAGATCTATGACGCCAGCAGTGAGGATAACTATGAATAAATTTTTCCTCATGTAGTAAAAAATTCTTAGTTTTTAAAACGTCAATAACTTTAGGATTAGCCTCCCACACACTTAACCCTGAAAAATATAAAATATTATTTTTAAATCTTCCCTTAGCATCAACTGGATTCTCTACTGGCAAATCATACTTTATACCAACAATATAATCATCTAATCCATGCGCTGGTGCAGTATGAACTAAACCAGTACCTGCTTCAGTTGTTACATGATCACCACATATAATCGGGACATTTTTATCAAGAAAAGGGTGCGAAAATAATATTCCTTCTAAATCAGATCCTTTGCATGTTGCAACTTTTGTTGCTGACCAATCATAAGCCTTAAATCTTGCATCAGCTAAATCCTCTGCAAGGATAATAAAATTATTTTTATATTTATATAATCCATATTGAAATTTTGGATTAACTGAAATTGCTTCATTTGCAGGTAAGGTCCAGGGTGTAGTTGTCCAAATAACAGCTGAAGCCTTACCTACCTTCTTAACCCTAAAAGTAGTTTCAATATCTTTAGGGTTGATGCAATCAAATTGAACGTCAATCGAAATGGTATGCTTGTCTTCATACTCGACTTCTGCTTCAGCTAATGCTGATGCGCAATCTGTGCACCAATGAACTGGTTTATTTCCTTGATATAACAATCCTTTATCATAAATTTTTGCAAGGGCTCTAACGATATTAGCTTCTGTTTCAAAATTTATTGTAAGGTAAGGGTTATCCCAGTCTCCTAGAACGCCTAATCTTTTAAAATCATTTTTCTGTTTTTCTACTTGAATTAGTGCATATTCCCGGCATAGTTCTCTAAATTTATTTGGATCAATATTTTTACCATGCTCCTTCTCAACTACTAGTTCAATTGGAAGACCATGACAATCCCATCCAGGAACATAAGGGGCATCAAAACCAGAAATTGTTTTAGATTTAATAATAAAATCTTTTAAAATTTTATTAACGGCATGACCGATATGTATATCTCCGTTTGCATATGGGGGTCCGTCATGCAAGATGTACTTTGTTTTACCTTTTCTTGCAGTCCTAATTTTTTTATAAAAGTTCTTCTTTACCCACTCCCTTGCCCATTCTGGCTCTCTTTTTGCTAGATTGCCTCGCATTGGAAATTCTGTATCAGGAAGATTTAATTTGTATTTATTATCAGTCATAATTTTTTAGAAAAGTTTTAGCGTTTACGATATCTTTCTTTATCTGTATTTTAAGTGCTTCTAGTGATTTAAATTTTACTTCATCTCTAATCTTCTTTAAAAAAGTAATATGAACATGCTGGCCATATAAATTTCCAGAGAAATCTAAAACATGAACCTCAAGAAGTAGTTTAGAGATACCTGATACCGTTGGCCTTATACCTAAATTTGCTACTCCAAATTTATCATTTAATTTTACAGCAAAGACACCCTTTATTGGGGGACGATTATGAAACATATGAATATTTGCAGTTGGAAAGCCAATCTTCCTTCCTCTTTGGTCACCATAAACAACTTTTCCAGAGATACAATAATGCCTACCAAGTAAATTCTTTGCTAATTCTAACTCTCCGGATGCCAATGCATCTCTTATTTGCGTGCTAGAGACTCTTTTGTCGCTCATAACAATCTCTTTAACGATTACAGTTTCGACACCACTTTTTACTAAATCCTTTATTCCGGAATCTCTGTTTATGCCATATCTAAAATCTTCTCCTACCAGAATAGCTTTTGTTGAAAGTTGTTTTTTTAACTTTAAAATAAATTTACCGCCTGACATGGCAGCAAAATCTTTATTAAATTTTATAACATAAACGCGATCAATTTTTTTGGATTTAAAAAATTCTATCTTTTCTCGTAAACTTGTTATTCTACTAGGAGCAGCTTTTGCAGTAAAAAATTCTTTGGGGTGTGGTTCAAAAATCATAATTGCTGATTCTATTGCCATCTCTTTTGATTTAATTAATAACTCATTAATTATTCTTTGATGCCCCAAATGTATCCCATCATAATTACCAATTGTTAAAGCACATGGTAAATGAAAGTTACCCTTAGGGATGTGTCTGAATATTTTCATTTAATGGATAGTTTTCTTAAGGAATTCTGTAATATCTAGTTTAAAAATTCTTAGAGCACCAAAATATATTGTTGCGCCAAAAATTATTAAGCCAAATAAATGTAAAAATCTTGAAAGAGCTGAATAATTAAACCAAATATCAACCCCACCTCTGAAATAAGCTAGACCTAAACTCATAATTAATGAAGCTAAAATTATTTTAATTAAGAATACTAACCAGCCATCATTTAATTTAAATATCTTTCCTTTCTTTAGGTGGTAAAAAAGCAGGCTTGCATTAATACATGCACCTAGGCCAATAGCTAAAGCTAACCCTGCATGCTTAAAATAGCCAATAAAAAGTAAATTCATAAATTGAGTACAAAATAAAGTAAATAAGGCAATTTTGACTGGTGTTTTTACATTTTGTTGGGCGTAAAATGCTGGCGCTAAAATTTTAATTAAAATTAAGCCAACTAAGCCGATACTATAAGCAATTAAAGCATGCTGAGTCATTAGAACATCCATTTCTGTAAAGGCCCCATAATGAAATAAAGTTGAAATCAAAGGAATGGCCAAAATTGCTAAGGCAGTTGCAGCTGGAATTGATAATAAAATTCCCAATCTTAATCCCCAATTAATCAAATCAGAATAATCTTTTGTCTTTTTTCCTGAAAAACTTTTAGATAAATTTGGAAGTAAGATTGTGCTCAAAGCCACTCCGAGAACACCGGCAGGAAACTCCATAAGACGATCAGCATAATATAGCCATGACACACTTCCCGATGCAAGAAAAGATGCAAAAATAGTATTAATTAATAATGAAATTTGAACTACTGAGACTCCTAAAATTGCTGGGCCCATAAGCTTTAATATCTTCCAAACCCCTTTGTCTTTAAAATCTAAATTAAATTTAGGTAAGAAACCGATTTTCTTTAAAAAAGGAATTTGAAAAAATAGTTGTAAAGCGCCACCGAAAAATACAGCCCAAGCTAGAACTGTAATAGGATCTTCGAACCAGTCTGATAAATATAATGCTGCCAAAATAAATGAAATATTCAACCAGACGGGCGTAAATGCTGGCACAACAAACTTTCCGTATGTATTTAATATGCCACCAGCCATAGAAACTAGAGAAATGAAAAAGATATAAGGAAATGTGATTTGAAGAAGATTAACTGTTAAATCAAATTTTTCTGAATCTGAAACAAACCCTGGCGCACTTATATATATTAACCATGGAGCACCAAAAACACCTAAAAGAGTAACTAATACTAAAAATAATCCTAACAAAGTTGCTACCTTATTAATTAGATAGCTAACCTCTATTTTTGACTTTTTGTTCTTGTACTCAGATAAAATCGGAACGAATGCTTGAGTAAATGCACCTTCAGCAGATATTCTTCTTAATAAGTTTGGTATTTTAAATGCTACGAAAAAAGCATCAGTTTCGATACCAACACCAAAAACTCTCGCAATAATGCTATCCCGAACAAACCCTAATATGCGAGATATAGTGGTCATTCCTCCAACGCTTGCAAGTGTTTTTAATAGGTTCATAAACGATCTTTAAGTATTTAATTTAATTTTATCATGGTAGGCCCAACTAAACTTAGGAAAGTAAATGTATTCAAATACTTGTAACTATAAGCGAAAATAGATAAAATACCTTTTCATTAAATATAGTACAAGGAAGTTATATGGCCAACACGGCTCAAACGAAGAAACGTGCAAGACAAAATGATAGTCAGCGCATCCATAATGCAAGTCTTAGGTCGATATTAAGAACTGCTTTAAAGAAAATTACTAAAGCGATACTTTCAGGCGATAAAAAAGTTGCAAAAAAAACTTTTGAAGATAATGTGCCTGTTATTGACAAAATTGCTGATAAAAAAATTATCCATAAAAACAAAGCTGCTCGCCATAAATCAAGATTAAACTCTGCATTAAAATCAATGTAATTGACTCTAAGCTCCTTACTTAAAGGAGTTTTTTAGTTTTCCCATATAGTTTTTCTTATACTTTCAGCCTTACGAATGACATCTTCTATTGATTGTTTTTCTAAGCCTAAAATTGTTATATGACCCATTTTTCTGCCAATACGTGGCTCAGACTTTCCATATAAGTGAAGACTTATTTCAGAACTTTTGATCATTTCAAAGTTTGGTTCAGATTTTTTTTCACCCCTCCTAAACCATAAATCCCCTAAAAGATTAAGCATTACTGATACAGGAAATTTAATTTCTTCATCTTTTGGTTTACTTCCTACCAATGTTAAAACTTGTTGATCAAACTGATTATTAGCACAAGCATCAATAGAGAAATGTCCTGAGTTATGAGGTCTAGGTGCAATCTCATTTACATATAAATTATTATTACTTATGAAAAATTCTACCGCCATAACTCCAATATAATTCAAATCACTAGCTATCTTCTTAGCAAATTTTGTTGCTTCTTTATGAAGTATAGAAGAAACTCTAGCTGGAATAATAGATAAATCTAATATACCTGCTTCATGTTGGTTTTCAATTAATGGGTACTCTAAATAATCCCCATTAATTGATCTTGCCATAACTATAGAAAACTCTAAATCTAAATCTAATTTTTCCTCAAGAATACATGGCGCATTATTAAATCTGATAAATGCCCTCTCTAATTCTGTAACATTATTAACATGCATTTGCCCTTTGCCATCATATCCAAATTGCGCTGTTTTAAGTATTGCAGGAAATATATCGATTTCATCATTAAACAATTTTATTGACTCAAAATTATCAATTACAGCATATCTACCAATTGGGATACCAGACTTCTTGAGAAATCTTTTTTCTTTAATACGGTTTTGAGCAATTGATACAGCTTGAGCTTCTGGACGAACAATAATGTCTTTTTCAAGATATCGAAGTGTTTTAGCAGGAATATTTTCGAATTCTGTTGTAACTAAATCACAGATTTTTTTTAACTCATCAAGTGCTTCTTTGTCATCGTAGGGTCTACATATATGTTTATCGGCTATTTTTCCTGCTGGACTTTTTTTATCTGGGTCAAATACAACAACCGAATAACCCATCTTTTGTGCAGCAATAGTAAAAAAGCGTCCTAACTGCCCACCTCCTAGAATCCCCATAAATTTAGAAGATTTATTTAGCTCTTTCAATTTAATTTGGATCCAACTTCATATTTAAAACCTTTGTCACTTGCTTTTTTCTAAAATCATTTAGCTTCTTTTTAACTTCTTTGTTTGAAACAGCAACTAAAGAAACAGCGAATAAACCAGCATTAAATGAACCCGGCTCTCCTATGGCGAATGTTGCAACTGGGATGCCTTTAGGCATTTGAACAATTGATAAAAGTGAGTCTTGGCCTTCAAGATGTTTAGTCGGTACCGGAACGCCTAAAACTGGAAGTATCGTTTTTGACGCGACCATTCCTGGAAGATGGGCAGCGCCACCTGCGCCAGCAATAATAACTTGAAATCCTTCCTGTTCTGCGCCCTCAGCAAATTCAAACATTAGATCTGGCGTTCTATGGGCTGAAACAACCTTAGCCTCATATGAAATATTAAAATCATCAAGTACCTTTGCCGCATGTTTCATAATTGGCCAATCACTATCTGAGCCCATGATTATTGCTACTAAATTTTTTTTACTATTCATGCTATTTCCTTACAGTTGGTATAATTATCATATTGTTTCTATGAATTAAACTTGATTCATTAACATACCCTAAAATCGTTTCGATTTTATCACTTGAAACTCCAATGATCCTCTTAACTTCTTCAGAATTATAATTCACAAGTCCTTTTAAAATCTCTGATCCTGATTCATTAACACACTGAATAACTTCGCCACGATCAAAATTTCCAGTAACTTTTACCACTCCAGCTACTAATAAACTTTTTCCTTGGTCTACTAATGCCTTCTCAGCACCTTGATCAATATATATCTTACCTTTTAATTTTAAATTATCTGCAAGCCATTTCTTTCTGGCAACCAATTTAAATTCCCTACTTTGAAGAAATGTTCCAATATCTTGATCATTCCGCAAATTTTCAAGAATATTAACTCTCCTTCCAGAAGCAATTATAGTATGAGTACCGCTCAGAGCTGCTCTTCGTGCAGCCATAATCTTTGTAGTCATCCCGCCAGTACCTATTTCAGAATTTGTTCCTGAAGCTAGCTTATCCAAGTTATTATCGTCTACGTAAGCATGGTCAATAAGCTTTGCATTATTATCTGCTCTTGGGTCTGAAGAAAAAAGGCCTTCTTGATCGGTCAATAAGACTAAAAGATCCGCCTCGATTAAATTAGCTACCATTGCAGCAAGCGAATCATTATCACCAAATCTAATTTCTTCTGAGGCGACAGTATCATTTTCATTAATGACTGGTATGACATTTTTATTAATTAAATTAAAGATTGTAGATCTTGCATTCAAATATCTTTTTCTATCACTCAAATCATCATGTGTTAATAAGACTTGCGCTGCTATTAAATTATTTTGAGAAAACAATCTTTCATAAACCTGAACTAAGTCCATTTGGCCTACTGCAGCTGCTGACTGTAATTCACTTAAGGCATTAGGTCTTTTCTTGATTTTTAATTTTTTTAATCCAGCAGCGATTGCTCCGCTTGAAACCAAAACAATTTTTTTCTTGTGAGAATTTAGAATTGCAATTTGCTTAATCAAGCTTGATAAGCATTTTTCATCCAAACCTCTTCCATCATTGGTAACGATGCTAGAACCGAGTTTAATAACTATTTTTTCTGCTTGTGAGAATTTAAATTTTTTCATAATTTATCTTTTTCTAATTCTATATGCTTCATAATCTCATATGTTAGTGTTTTACATCCACTTCCATTTATTGCGGATATGCAAAACACTTTTCCAGTCCATCTTAATTTTTCTATAATATTATTTTTAACGCTGTCTGTATCGCTTAGTAAATCAATTTTATTTAAAACTAGCCACCTTTCTTTAAGAGCAATTTCTTTACTATACTTCTCTAACTCGTTAATGATAGCTTTTGCCTCTGATATAGGGTTTATAGAATCATCATAAGGTGCGATATCAAGAATATGAAGTAACAACTTTGTTCTTGATAGGTGCCTAAGGAATTGATGACCCAAACCATGGCCGTCAGCAGCTCCTTCAATTAATCCTGGTATATCAGCCACGACAAAACTTCTTTGCATGTCAATTCTAACTACACCTAAATTAGGCTGAAGAGTCGTAAATGGGTAATTCGCTACTTTTGGTTTTGCTGCGGATACAGACCTAATTAACGAAGACTTACCTGCATTAGGCATACCCAGTAAACCAACATCAGCTAATACCTTTAACTCTAAATAAATCTCAAATTCCTCTCCTGGCTCACCTTGAGTACACTGCCTTGGAGTTCGGTTAATACTAGACTTAAAATGCACATTTCCTAATCCGCCCTTACCTCCTTTGGCAACTATGATTTTACTTCCATGCTCCTTAAAATCTACTATCATTTCTCCAGTCTGCTTTTCAGATATTACTGTTCCTACAGGAACTTTAAGTATGAGATCCGCTCCTTTAGCTCCATAGCACTCAGAACTTCTACCATTCTCACCCCTTTTTGCCCGATAACTCTTAACAAATCTAAAATCTATTAATGTATTAATATTTTCGTCAGATTCAAAGTAGATAAAACCGCCACTCCCGCCATCCCCGCCATTAGGTCCGCCCATTGGCTCATATTTTTCTCTTCGAAAAGAAGCAATGCCGTTTCCACCATCGCCTGCATAAATATTTACTGTCGCTTCGTCAATAAACTTCATTATATTTGTTCCAAACAAAAAAGCCCTATCAACTGATAGGGCTTTAGATTTAATAAAATTTTCTTAAACAGGTAGTATATTAACTAATTTTCTTTTTAAAGCACCCTTCGTAGTGAAG
>Ga0209192_10001761_pt1 | contig 16608 bp, 18 predicted proteins | sample ArcticOcean_MG_C_11_FD_187433 | JGI IMG/M metagenome (GOLD analysis project Ga0209192, IMG submission 187433) | Marine microbial communities from western Arctic Ocean - ArcticOcean_MG_CB2_154 (SPAdes) (version 2) | ecosystem: Environmental > Aquatic > Marine > Oceanic | place: Arctic Ocean... | reverse complement strand
GACCTTGTCTCAGAGCATGAAGCCTTGACGGAACTGGATGACGTCAATGATTTTATGGACTGGCAGGCCATTGAAGACCTTCTGTGTGACATTCATGCTAAGCGCAGCGGTAATTCAGCCTGGCCGCCGTTGTTCATGTTCAAAGCGTTATTGCTACAGAGCTGGCATAATCTGAGTGATCCAGGATTAGAAAAGCAGCTCGCAAGAGATCTGTTGTTTCGCCGCTTTGTAGGCCTAAGCATCGCTGATAGCGTGCCAGACCACAGTTCCATTTGGCGTTTTCGCCAACTGCTTGAGAAGCAAGATCTTATGAAGGTGTTGCTAGCCGAGATCAACCGCCAACTGAGCCTCCAAGGGCTATACATACGCGCTGGCGAAATCAGTATTATTGATGCCAGTGTTATTCAAGCCCAGCGCAACCGCCCAAACAAAGGCAAAGATGGTAATAACACTCAAGACCCCGAAGCGAGTTGGAACGTAAAGCAAGGGTCTGATGGCAAGCGCAAGAGTACCTATGGTTTTAAAGCCCACGTTAATGTAGATGAAGATGGCTTTATTAAGGCGACAGCATTCACTGCGGGCAATGTACATGACTCCAATCATTTTACAGAACTACTCAGTGGCGACGAGTCAGCCGTGTACGCAGACAGCGCCTACAAAAGCCGAAAGCATGATGAATGGCTTGAAGAGCATGGCATCAACAATCGCGTGATGGAGCGAGCTTATCGCAACACGCCGTTAACCAAGGCACAAAAACAGAAAAACCACCGCAACGCAGGCGTTCGCTGCACTGTGGAGCGGGTATTCGGTGTGTTTAAACTTTATTACGGTATGGGCCAAGCGCGTTACTTAGGCCTAGCACGAAACGCCGTGCGGTTTGGGCTGATGTGTGTCGCCTACAACCTCAAGCGCGGCATAAACATTCAGCGATCGTGTAATCCGTCACAGTACAGTTGCGTCTAAAGGTTGGGCAACGGGCACTATAAGGGCAAATAATAGCCTTATTTGGCCTTAAATCGGTTGATTTTAGGTTTTATTGAGCATTTCAACCTGTTTGGGTTATTTTTTTGAGGCTTGCGCTATTTATGAGTCATAACAAGGCCTTTGTGCAAAGGTCTCACCTAGTCGGAATGCACATGACCCCAGACATTCAATTTATCCGTAGTAATGAAGTACACAAAATCCTCTCCCTCGGCCGAACCGCAGTTGATTGCGGTATTGCTGATGGCGTTATACCACCGCGCATTTTGATCGGAAAGCGTGCCGCTGGATTTTTAAAGCACGAACTCGAAGCAGTTATCATCGCCCGCGCCGCTGGCCGTTCTGATGAAGAAATCAAAGTCCTTGTGAGTCGACTTGTTCTATCACGAGAAGAGACGCTAGCGGCTTTGACTAAATACCTCCACTAATAGATTGGAAATACCCTCTAGCGGCACACAAGCAGTGGGCGAACCAATTTAATGATAGCCAGCCTCAGGCTGAGAATAACCAACCAACTGACAAAAAGCCAAGCGCTAGGATTCGGCCTCGTCCGCCATAATTTTTATATGAGACATTATTCATGAGTCAACCATCTACCACTGTCACAGAAGGGCGCACAGTTGCATTACACTCACGCCTTCCAACAAGCATTCCTCCCTTTCAACAAGCTGTAGGCGGCGTTTTTGACCCTTCTATAAAGGTATCAACATCTGCGCGCCTTTACGAGACACTTATGGAGCAGAAGACCTTCCCTACCTTCGAGGATTATGCTGAATTCATCTCTACAAACCGAAGCACGGTGAAAGGCGCCCGCTACACGTGCGGGCCTATGGGAGAAGGTCGCCACCCTAAAAAAGGCGGACTCGGCCACTGGCGGCTAAAGGCGAATGCACTGCCGTTTAAATTAGTTCGACTCGACATTGACGGGTTACGAGACACCGCAACACTTAAGGCCGTATACGCCTGGCTGACCGATCAGCATAATTGCATCATTTATGAGACAAGCAGCAGTACACCAGAACAACCCCGTTGTCGTGTCCAAATGCCACTTAATAGGCCAGTATCTCAAGACGAAATGACAAGGCTATGCTTAGCCATTGAAAGTGATTTAGTGTGGGAGTTTGGTGCAGCAGCTTTCCCCGCTAAAGACGGCGGCCTAAGCTTTGACAGGTCTGTCTACAACAGCTATCAGCCTTGCTTTGGACCACTTGAAGGGGCAGAGGTCTATACACAGCTCGACCTAGAACCCATTGATGTTGCAGCAGCATTAGAGCGGTCCCAAGTGTCGGCAGCCAACAAGTCACTTACCTTTACAGCAACGATTCCTGAAACGGAAGCTAATAAAGCGACCCTAAACGCGATGTTAGATGCAATCCCTGCAAGCGTCGCCGAGGGTACAGATCGAAAGAAGTATCTGGCCTGCTTGTACGGCATAGCGTCACTAGGCTGGGAAAGTGGCCGCAATATTGCGAACGCATGGAGTCAGACAGCACCGGTGGACTATGACGAGACAGGCTTTGATAAAATTTACGATAGCTTCGATCCGAATAGGGATGATGCAATTACAATTAGAACCGTTGAGTACAACGCACGCGAACACGGCTGGAAAGGTCAGTTTGAACTTGACACGTCCGGTGGTATTGGTGGTTTTTATGTAGGTGCTGGTTTCTTGGATTTAGTACAACGTACGCCAGAGCCAGAATGGATCCAGAAAGGCACTTTACTTAAAGGCTATATCAGCCTGCTCACAGCCCCTGGGGGTGTAGGTAAATCGACCTTGCAGCTTTGCCTAGCGCTAAGCGTAGCCAGCGGACAAGACCTGCTAAAGCTCGGCTCAGTGACACAGGGTCGGCGCAATCATGAAGCACTTCGGGCTCAGAGCCGAAGATATCGACGGCCGCCTTCATGTGTATTCTGGGTATGGTAATGAGCTTGCTATTGCACATACTGAGAATGGCGAAGTCGTCTTGACGAATGACGGTCAGCGGCTACAGCAGCAGATTCTGGACGAGGATGTACAAGCAATATTTCTCGATCCATTTATTAGCCTTCATGATGCACCTGAGAACGACAACGTCGCCGTGAACAAGGCAGTAAAGCAATTTAAAGCTATCGCCGCTAACACAGGGTGCGTTATAAGCTTAATACACCATACGAGAAAAATGGGCAAAGACTCGGAGATGGACGCAGGTGATGCAGAGGCAGGTCGTGGAGCGTCTAGTTTGAAAGATGCTGCGCGAGTAGTGCTTACGCTGGCGAAAATGAGTCAAGAGACGGGCAAAAAAATCCACATAACCGAATACGGCAATTACATCCGCCTCGATACCGGTAAAAGCAATTTCTCGGTAGCTGACAATGAGGTTAGGTGGTACCAGTTAACGGGCGTGTCCACCCCAGCAGGCAATACTATTGGCGTGCCTAATTCGGTGAATCTTGAGCCCTTGTTTGAAGAATTTAAGTCTGGAATGAAATGGACAGAGGGGGCAGTAACCTCCGCGTTAATCAGGCAAATGCCCTCAGACGGATCAGTATCGTGGTCGAGTCTTACGGTGGAATTTCAAATTGAAAACGATGTAAAACGATCTAGGGTAGCGAAGTTGATGACCATGTTGCCAAAAAGTGAGGCGGAAGCTGAGCCAACGATTAGCGGCTTAGTAGTGTGGGCGACAAAGACGGGACCTAAGGGTAGCTGGATCATCCATAAAAAGACAGATCCGAGTAGGGCCAGAAAGTCGGTGGTTGGTATGCTTAATATCCAGCATCCAGACCCGATCGTCCACTGAGTGGAAACTCAGCAATCATAGGGGTTGTAGGGCGTTTACGCGTCAGTATCCGTAGGTGGACGTTGGCAGGGGTGGAAATTGACTTTTGCACCCTCTGAAACCCCTATGAATGCTGAGCTTCCAGTTTCCACACCTTCCACCCCTACGGGGGTATACCGGTGGACGGTCCCCCCTAGGGGGCAGCCGTCATATTAAAAAAGCACAACTGGTCATACGGACGCAAACTAATGCGCCAGCTGGCGAGTAGCACTATTTTAATCGGATACGGTCAGCGTAAGTCAGTCGCCAATACCGTTGCTCAGCATCAACATCGCTATGGTTCTAGAGTTTTTTTCAGTCAAAGGGGTCATTAGCTTGGGTATTATGAACCATAGCGTGTGCTTATTAGTCCGCCAAGTAAGATGCAAATAAGGGTCACTACTGAGCTAGTTGCCATCACAGCTGTGCCAGATAGGCCTGCGCCTACTGAGCAGCCGCTGGCAAGTACCGAGCCTACACCCATAAGCGTTCCTGCCAATATATAACGCCCCATAGGGAGTTGTGGCGTAAAGCTTTGTAGGTTGAAATCTTGTTGTACTAAGGTCACTACAACAGCGCCAACTAAGCAGCCAATGAGGAGGCCTGCTCCAAGCCGTATAAACGGAGCATCTAATGAAATAACACTGATTAAACTTTGTGCTGCAGGTGCGCTAAAGGTAATGCTTTGCGGTAGCATTGCATTAAAGCTGTGGTAGGCAACAAAGCTGGTTGCGTACCAACCCAGTGCAACAGCAAGGCCGACAATTCCAGCCCCCAATAATTGCGGCCAAGCTCGATCTTTAATTAGCACCACCGCACAGGTGGCTGTGATGACTAAACCGATAAGAAGGTAATGTGATTGAGACAAAGGTAGCCATTCATGCAGCTGGCTGGATGGTTGGTTTAGTCGCCATAGGTCTTGCACACTTTGTCTAAGCGGGACGAGTTGGCCACCATAAACAAGTTGTGCCGAAATGGCGAAAGTAGCAAGGGTGAGTATCGCTCTTAAGTTACCACTTGCAAGTTGTATGATTTGTCGCGAGGCACAGCCACGGCTCAGCATCATGCCAAAACCAAACATTAATCCGCCAATAATAGGCCCGCTGAGGCTGGTTTGAGATGTGATAACTTGTGCTTCGCTGATGCCACCAGTGTCTCCTTGTAATAGAAGTTGAGTGAATACAATAGCGATACCTAAGCCGAAAAGCCAAGTATAGCTAGCACCGCTGAATCTGATCACAGATAAATCTAGCACCAATCTACGAAGACAAAATTGGCTAAGGGTAGCACCTATGCCAAAGGCTAAGCCCATAGCCAAGCCTAGGTATAGTTGTAAAGGCTGGATGCCAACATCAGTGATGAGTTGTTCATAATCCATAGGAGGTTTGGCCAGGTAGTGTTGTTAACCGATTATAGGGAGTCTTAGCTCAAAGATCACGACACTTAGGTTTTAAAATACTGACTATGGCCGCACGTAAATATACCCTGTTTGCTGTAAGGCTACGATAGCTGGCAGGCCTGCTTGTAAAATATCTTCTTCTGCAACCTCGTACAGTGCCTCTCGTGTGAGGTGATAACCTAATAAAGTATTTCCACAAATTAAAAACTGCACATGTTGAAAGCGTAAGCTATCTAAAGACATTTGCTTAGCTGGGTCGTTTTTAGCTTCAATAAAATACTCTAATGCAGGTCCGTGCACTACCACCTTCAAATCAATAGCATCTTCACCTACGGCTTCAATATGATTGTTTATATTGCGTAAAGTAGCGTTAATTCGGCTTATTTCACCGTAGTTGACGTGATAGACGACTTGTTGAGGTGCATAGTCCTGTGCCCAAGCAGATATAGATATCAGACAGGAAAGAGTTAACCACAATAAATTTCTACAGTGAAGCATTGGCATGACCACTTAATTAAGGCTTATATCACAAGATTAGCACACTATTACGGAGCTGCCATTTTTGTTTTTATACGAGGACTTTAAGTGACACGATTTGCGGGAAAAATGACATGCAACCCTAGACAGAGAAACCTTAACTACGTTCAATCGATACTAGTCGAAATTTTAGGTTTCTCTGTCTAGGATAGCGGCTTGCTTAGTTCCTTTATTTGTAATTTATTACTTTTGACCTGGTATCGTGAAGGTACTGGAGAATGCTACTAACCGTGGTATGTTTCTTAGCATCCCATGCTTCAGAGCCATTTTAATGGAAGAAAGATTGGGAGTGTTTTTCTGGGACTATCATTTGAGATATGTTTGGTAAGGGGAATTAGTTGTAAGCTTCTTCCCTGTTAATAGTCTATTTTTATCTTTTAAAAATATAGGGAAGGGTATGTACATGTATAATTACAAAAAAATCGTGGCAACGATTATCTTGGTTGTGGTGATGGTATTTTCGGCAGTGGCGTATGCCGATTCACATACAAAAAACAAACTCGTTATTCAGGTTAGCAGCGCTGACCCGCTCACGCAAAAAATTGCACTTAATAATGCGGTTAATCTGCAAAAAATGTATGGTATTGATAATATCAGTATAGAGATTGTAGCTTATGGCCCCGGGTTAGGACTTTTAACCATGGACAGTCTACAGGCGTCACGAGTTACCAGTCTAGCGTTGCAGGATATTACATTTAGTGCCTGTGGTAATACTATGGAAAATATAGAAAAGAAGACTGGTAAGGCGCCAGTGCTACTCGAAGGAGTGGGCATGGTAATGGCCGGTGTCGCACGAATCATGGAATTACAACAACAGGGTTATGCTTACATTCGACCTTAAAGTAGAGTCATCATGACTAACTAAAGGCACATGATGCGCCTTTTTTTTGCCTTGCGCTTTTGGCGACTATTGACGGGCTGTGCAAGACCTTTTATTCACATATTCATATATAAGTTAAATGCATATGGTTATGCTTTTTTAGCTTATTTTAGAATATGCTACTTTACTATCTTGCAATAATCCATCTGCATTACGTATGATGGTTTGATCGCATGACTCAAATAAAGTTACCTATGACTACACCGAGCACCCAACAACTGCTGCAAACCATGCAGGATGCCAGTGAACATTTAAGCACCAATGATAGGCGTAATTTTTTACGTCGTGGCGTGAGTTATGTTGCTGGAGCGGCAGCCGTTGGTGGCGCTACCATAGCCTCGGCTAAGGGTTTAAGTAGTAACTTGCCACCTAATGAACCGATATGGAGCCGACAATTGGGCACAGGGGTGGTGGAAAATCCATACGGAATGCCATCTCGATACGAGTCTCAGGTTGTTCGGCGCACGGTACCTTGGTTAACGGCTGAATCTATTTCGTCTATTAGCATGAGTCCGCTACAAGACCTTAAAGGTATTATCACACCTAACGGTCTGGTGTTTGAGCGTTATCACGCGGGTGTGCCAGACATTAACCCAGACGAACACCGATTGATGATACATGGCTTAGTGGACAATCCATTAATATTCACTATGGAAGATCTGATGCGTTTTCCATCAGTGTCGGAAATTAAGTTTCTTGAATGCCCTGCGAATGGTGGCATGGAATGGCGCGGCCCTCAAATGGAAGCCTTGCAGTTTACTCACGGGATGCTGAGCTGTTGCGAGTGGACAGGGGTGCCGTTAAAGGTGTTGCTAGATGCTGCAGGCATACAGGCTGAAGGTAAATGGATATTAGCGGAAGGCGCAGACGGTGCTCATATGAGTCGCTCTATTCCCATCGAAAAAATTCTCGACGATACGCTAGTTGTTTACGCTCAAAATGGTGAAATGTTACGCCCTGAACAAGGCTATCCTATACGTTTACTTAACCCGGGTTGGGAAGGTAATACCTCCATTAAATGGTTGCGACGTATTGAAGTTGGCGATAAGCCTTGGTACCACCGCGAAGAAACCTCTAAGTACACAGACCTCATGGAAGACGGCCGCGCGCGTAAGTTTACCTTTGTGCAAGAGTGTAACTCGGTGATCACCAATCCATGTCCAGAGAACCCTATTCGTCGTAAAGGCTTCATAGAAGTTGAAGGTCTAGCTTGGACAGGCCGTGGAAAAATAAAAGGTGTGGATGTCTCTTTTGATGGTGGCGTGTCTTGGCGGCCTGCAAAATTGAAAGGTTTGGTACTAGATAAGGCGCTGACCCGTTTTAGTTTCAGTACTCAATGGCAGGGTGAACCCTGGTTGATTCAAAGCCGAGCCTATGACGAGACAGGGTACGTACAACCTACTTTAGCTCAACTAAGAGAACAACGCGGCGTGAACTCTATATATCACAAAAACTCCATTCACACATGGCAAGTAGCTCCAACTGGAGAGGTGAAAAATGTTCAAATTACCTAAATCTACACTTGCTCTAGCTTTAGTATCCTGCATGGTAGCGGGGGGCTCTTATGCAGAAAACTACCAAATTGGTACAGCGGCAACTGTGGTTGAAATAGCCGGTTGGGATATTGATATTCGTCCAGATGGCAAAGGCCTACCTGCGGGTAGCGGCAATGCGATTGATGGTGAAGAAACATACGAAACTTTTTGTGCTTCGTGTCATGGCGTATTTGGAGAAGGCGAAGGTCGCTGGCCAGCTTTGGCTGGTGGTGAAGGTACTTTGGCGGATGATCGTCCTGTTAAAACCGTAGGTAGCTATTGGCCTTACGCTAGCACGTTGTTCGATTACATTCGTCGAGCTATGCCATTCACCGCGCCGATGAGCTTGAATGATCAACAGGTTTATGACATCACCGCTTATGTGCTCTACATGAACGATTTGATCGAAGAAGATTTTGAACTGTCCCAAGATAACTTGGCACTGGTAGAAATGCCTAATCAAGACGGTTTCTACGTAGACAATCGCCCAGACGTGAGTAACCCGCGTTGCATGGAAAATTGCGCAGATGCAGATAGTTTGATGATGGCAAGCTCGCTAGCAGGTGTTACGCCCATTGGTCATTTTGTTGAAGGGGCTGATGCGCCAGCAGCAAGCCATTCTGGCCAAGATGAATTAGAAGCTAGTAAAGAAGCCGAACGTAAGGCCTCTATTACCGGTGAAGCAGTGGTTGTACCAGTGGTAAATGAACCTGCTGCAATGAGTGCGCTAGCTCTAGCTGGGGAATCTACTTATAAGGCGGCTTGCGGCGTTTGCCATACCAATGGTTTAGCCGGTGCTCCTAAAATAGGGGATGCCGACGCTTGGACTGCAAGGCTTTCTCAAGGAACAGATTTATTGATCAGCCATGCTTTAGAAGGGTATGCTGGTAGTATGGGATATATGCCAGCCAAAGGTGGTAGAGCAGATTTATCAGACGAAGCGGTGACCAATGCGGTCCTATTTATGGTGGAATCTCAATAGTAATGTTTGGGTTTCATAAAGAAAAAAACGAGGAAAAACCAATGCGAAAAAACATAATAAAGCACGCATTACTGGGTTTGGTGTTGGTCGGAGCGTCAACAATGACGTTGGCCTCTGCCGATCAAGTAGCCAAAGGTAAAGCACTTTATCTGAATAAAAAAGCGGGCAATTGTATTGCTTGCCACATGATCCCTGATGCAGACGCCAAGTTGCCGGGTACTCAAGGGCCACCGTTATTGGCAATAAAAGCACGTTTTCCAGATTCAACGGTACTTAGAGCCCAGATTTGGGATGCAAGTGTGAAAAACCCCATGACTATTATGCCTCCGTTTGGTAAGCATTGGATCTTGTCGGAAGAAGACATAGACGCCATTGTGGCTTATCTATATCAGTACTAATTAGTATTAGTACGAGGTAATTTAATTTTAGTAACGCTTCGTTGATAACCAGTGAAGCCAAGGAATAATCCTATGATGAATAGAAGAAGTGTATTAAAAGCTGTATTTACCGGAGGTTTGGTAGCTGGCTTTGGTGTACTAATGCCCCGTGTTGCATTAGCCGCTTGGTCTAAGGCAGCGTTTGAAGCCTCGTCACAAGAAATGGCAATGGGCGCCTTGTACGACGCAGACCCAAGCGCTAGCGCAGAGGTTACTCTAAAAGCCCCAGATATTGCTGAGAATGGAGCTGTTGTTCCCATTAGTGTGAAGAGTGGCTTGGCGGGTGTGACCAGTATTGCTATTTTTGTGGAAAATAACCCACAACCATTGGCTGCGCAGTTCACTATTCCTGAAGGAACGTTGGCTAATGTGTCTTGCCGGATTCGTATGGGTAAAACATCTTCAATAACTGCCGTAGTGACTACGGCCACGGGTTCATTTAGTGCTTCAAAAGAAGTGAAAGTTACCATCGGCGGCTGCGGCGGTTAAAGGCTAAACAGGAGAATTATCATGGCAAAAGGTATTTTACGCGCAAAAGCAAAAGCGAAAGGCGGTAATACAGTAGTAAAAATCATGGCAAAGCATGATATGGAAACAGGTAACCGCAAAGATAAAAGTGGTAACAAAATTCCGGCTAATTACATTCAGACTTTAAGTGTTGCATATAATGGTAAAACCGTTATGGAATCCAATATGGGTACAGCAATTTCAAAAAACCCTTACCTATCATTTACTTTTGTAGGTGGCGCTAAGGGTGATGAGTTGCAAATGACATGGACGGAAATTACCGGTGCCACGGCCACGGAAACCGCCAAAATTAAGTAAGAGGTAACAGACATGAAAATAATAAAATCACTGTTAATGGGTGCATCGTTAGCCATGGTTGCCAGCGCCGCTAGCGTGAGCTACGCGGCTACTAGTGGTAATACACTGGCCACGGTTGATCCTGAAGCCGATCGTTTAGCGTTACAAAGTTACTTTCAAAAGCGCTTCCCAAAAGTGCAGGTTGAAGACTATGTTAATGGTATCTATGCCTTGGATGCGCCATCGCGTGAGCAGTGGCAAGACATTGAAGAGTTCCCTCCTTACGAATTCGACATAGAAGAAGGCGAAGAACTCTTTAACGAAGCCTTTGCTAATGGTAAATCTTACGCCGATTGTTTCGCCAATGGCGGTATTGGCATTCGTCAAAACTTCCCTCGTTGGGACGAAGCTCAAGGCCAAGTAGTTACTTTGGAACTGGCTATCAACCAATGTCGAGAAGCTAACAATGAAAAAGCCCTAGGCTGGAAAAAAGGCAAAATTGCCAAAATTTCTGCCTATATGGCATTTACCTCTCGCGACAATGTATTTGATGTACAAATCCCTAATGACGATGCTAAGGCAGCCTACCTAGATGGCAAGCAAAGCTTTTACACACGTCGTGGTCAATTGAATATGAGTTGTGCTAACTGCCACGTGGCCGGTGCCAACATTCTTATTCGTGCAGACTTACCAGGGCCAACCTTAGGTCAGGTCACTCACTTTCCAGTGTTTCGCTCCAAGTGGGGCGAGCTAGGTACATTGCAGCGCCGTTACGGTGGTTGCCAGAAAAATGTACGGGGTGAACCACAAAAAACACAAGGTGATAAGTTCCGTAATTTAGAATTTTTCCAAACTTATATGTCGAATGGGTTAGTGGTTAATGGCCCTGGCTCACGTAAATAAGCAGACGAGGAGAACAACATGAAAAAGACGATTTCTCTTGTGTCCGTATTAATGATGGTATCTGGCGGCGTTGCTGCACAGTCCTTTGATGATGCGTTTAATTCACAACGTGCTATGTATGGTAAAGGTCATAGTTTTACCTTTGAAGGCCAAACCTACATTACGGATCACCCAGAAGAAGTGGCGGCTGCAGTTGAGGCCAATGCAGACAATGCGGCTAAACTGCTGGCAGCGGCTAAAGAACAGCATTCCCAAGTGGTAGCGCTAGACTTTGGTTGGACGTTAACGAAAGGTTTGCTCAAAGCTTCTGCCAAATCACTTGCAGACGGTGACTTCCGTAAGTCTATGGATACCTCAGCTCAAGCCCAGTACCACGCACGTATGGGCATAGCGCAGTATCACCAGTCTCAAGCTGAGTGGATCATGGCCGTGCCTCAGTAGGGTTGTTATCCTGCTAGCTTGCTAAAAAGCTTAGATCACTTCAAGCCCACGTCCTGCCGTAAATGTAGTTCTGTGGGCTTGTTTTTTTGTATTAGTTAATTATAGATAGGAATTTATTATGTCTTCTAGCCGTCGCGACTTTGCTCGCTTAATGGGAATTGCCGCGGTTGCTGGTGTGCTGCCACGTCAAGGTTATGCCGCTCAAAAACAGGCTGCGGATTTCTACGAATTACCTAATTTTGGTAATGCTCGTTTACTGCACATGACAGACTGCCATGGACAGCTTAATCCGGTTTATTTTCGTGAGCCAAGTATTAACTTAGGTATAGGGTCTGCCTACGGCAAGGCTCCCCACATTGTAGGCAATAAATTTCTAGATCACTTTGGTATTGCACCTGGTTCCTTAGAGGCCTATGCCTTCACCTATTTAGACTTTGAGAAAGCCGCGCAAGAATACGGCAAAGTAGGTGGTTTTTCCCATCTAAAAACCTTAGTGGATCGTTTGAGAGCCACCTATGGCAGTGAAAATACACTTTTACTAGACGGTGGTGACACTTGGCAAGGTTCTGGTATCAACTATAAAACCCGTGGTATGGACATGGTGCGCGCCTGTAACTTGTTGGGCGTAGACATGATGACAGGGCACTGGGAATTTACGTATCACCAGCAAGAAATATTGCACAATATTAGCCAATTTAATGGTGAATTTTTGGCGCAAAATGTTTTGGTAACAGAAGATGCACTGTTTGATGGCGCCGACGAATACATCTACGATGAAGACTCCATGCGCGTATTTAAACCCTATAGCATTCGTAACATGGGTGGCGCTAGGGTTGCCGTTATAGGGCAAGCATTTCCGCGAGTTAAAATCGCCAATCCAGCACGTTTTGTGCCGGACTGGAGTTTTGATATTAACGGCGATTTGATGCAAGAATTAGTGGATGACTTACGCCAAAATCAAGGTGTAGATGCAGTGGTAGTGTTGTCTCACAACGGTATGGATGTAGACGTTGCCATGGCTCAACGAGTGACAGGCATTGACGCCATTTTAGGCGGCCATACTCACGATGGCATACCCACACCTACGCAGGTGAAAAACAATGGACATACTACGCTTGTTTGTAACGTTGGCTCCAACGGTAAATTCCTTGGGGTGCTAGATTTAGACATTGGTAAGGGCAAGGTAAAAGACTTCCGTTATCGTTTATTACCAGTATTCTCCGAACTCTTACCAGCTAATAAAGAAATGGCTGCTCTGATAGCTTCAGAACGCGCGCCTTACGCAAGTTGGATGGATGAAGAGCTCGCAGTGGCAGATGAGACCTTATATCGCCGTGGCAACTTTAATGGCACCTTTGACCAAGTGATTTGTGACGCATTGCGTAGTCATTACGATGCGCAGATTTCTTTATCACCGGGCTTTCGTTGGGGTACCAGCGTGTTGCAAGGCCAAACCATTACCATGGAGCGAGTGCTAGACCAAACCGCTATCACTTACCCAGAAACCTACGCCCGTGACATGACGGGTGCCGATATCAAACTTATTCTTGAAGACGTTGCCGATAATATATTCAACCCAGAACCTTATCTACAGTCTGGTGGTGACATGGTGCGTTTGGGTGGCTTGGATTATCGCTGTGACCCACTGGCAGCAATGGGCTCGCGTATTGATGAAATGCGCTTAGATAACGGTACTGTGATTGAAGCCAGTAAAACCTATCGTGTAGCGGGTTGGGCCACAGTAGGTGCGCGCTCCGAAGGCGCCGATATTTGGGATGTGGTAGCGCAACACTTGCGTGATCAGCAAGAGATAAAGATCAATAAATTGAATACCCCAAAGCTGGTTAATGTGGATGGGAATCCAGGTTATAAAGCGTAGTTATTGTCATAAGGTTAGGGCTAAAAAATGAAGCAGTTGTTCAAAAATAGGTTATTAAAAAGCATATGGGCGTTGCCTTTAGCAGGATTTATATCCATAGGTGCTACGGCCGAGGAAGTCTCCATTACACTGGATGGGTTACGCCTTAATGGCGAACTAAATATGGCTCTAGAAAATCATAATGATGGGCCAATGGTGCTCATTGTGCATGGAACCTTGGCTCACAATGGCGTGGAAATTGTTACCACTATACAAGACCTTTTGGCTGATGAAGACGTGAACTCTTTATCGATCAACCTGAGTTTAGGGATAGATGACCGCCACGGGACTTATGATTGCTCTGTGCCACATCTACACCGCCACCAAGATGCTAACAATGAAGTTGCTGCTTGGGTCCAATGGTTAGAGCAGCGAGGCACTGAGCAGATAATTGTGGTGGGTCATTCTCGTGGCGGCAGCCAGGTGGCAAGTTATAGCCAACAAGCTGCTAACAGTGTGGTTGGGCAGGTGTTAATTGCCCCCATGACATGGAGTCCTACCTACGCAGCCGAAGCTTATGAATCACGTTATCAGCAGTCTCTAGCCAGCGTTGTAGCCATCACCCATGAGCAACAGGGTGAGTGGATGCCTGATAAAACCAATTTTATCTATTGTGAGGATGCGCCAAAGGTTTCTGTAGCAAGTTTCTTGTCTTACTACGAACCGACACACACCCTAAATACACCAGACCTGTTGTTGGCTACAACATTGCCTACTCTCCTTATCGCAGGCAGTGAAGACAATGTGGTAAAAGATTTGCCACAACAGATGGCAAAGTTAGAGCTCCCAGCGGTTGAGTTTTTTGTGATTGACGGCGCCGATCACTATTTTAGAGACTTGTACGCTGATGAAGTGGTTGAGTCTATGCTTAACCTGATAGAGCGGACGCAATAAATTATGGCAAAAAGGCTCTCTTTACTACTGATATTAATGCTATTTGGTGGTGTGGCAAATGTGTATGCCGAGAGCTTTTTAATGCTTAAAAACGCGCGAGATTTGCCTCAAAATGGCGTCTTAGTATTGATGGCAGAGGTTCAAGACTGTAGCTTTTGTATACGAGTAAAAGAGGAGCATTCACTTCCTTTAACAAAAAACAAAGAGTGGTCAAAACAGTTTTACGTGCGGCGAATTGATATAAATTCAAGTGAGACTCTATACAACTTCAATGGGCAAAAGACTTCTCAAAAAGGCCTTGCTCAAATATTACGCACTGACTTTGCACCTACTCTTATATTCCTTGATTCGCGAACAGGAAAACGTATAGGCGAAGACATAATTGGTTTAGCAACCCCAGATTTTTATGGTTTTTACTTACAACAACAAATAAGCCAGGCATATGGTTTATTGCAACGTTAGGATTCTAATATGAATATTCTAAAAACACCTCTTTTGCTAGTAACCTTATTGATCGTTCCCGTGTTGGCTCATGCAGAAAATAAGCCTGTAGGTATTAGTAACGACCTTATGTCCGCCACTGTTATGCACCAAGGCACGGAGGTAGACATTGTGCGCGTACAAAACAACAGTAATGTCATTACTCAAGAGTTTTCAAAGACATCTCGTCCTTGCCCTCCCTTTTGTATTCAACCTATGATCTTTGCTCCTGGAGTGGAAACATTAGGCGAGTTAGAGGTGATTGATTATTTAATACGTAAACAAACCGGCGAAAATGTTCTAGTGGTCGATTCACGTACACCTAAGTGGGTTAAAAAGGGCACCATACCAGGTGCTGTTAACGTGCCTTTCACTAGCTTAACTCCAAGTCAGGGGGCCACTACCGAAGGTATAATGGATATTATGCTCAATCAAATGGGAGTGAACCTAATTGGCGATGTAGACGAGTTTGAAGTGGATGAAGCTATTGTTTCAGGTACTGTGTCCGAAGTTTTTGATTATTCTCAAGCAAAAACTTTAGTGCTGTTTTGTAATGGAATGTGGTGTGGACAATCGCCGGCTTCGATGGCTACCTTGCTAAGCTTTGGTTATCCGGCTGATAAAATCAAGTGGTTTCGTGGCGGCATGCAAACTTGGCAAATATTGGGTTTGAGTACTGTTCAGTAGGCCAAGATAAAGTTCTATTCTAATCTACCTTCTACATTATATAGGCTGCTTTATTTATGGTTCTGTCACAAATAGTTGTGAAGGTCTAAAGATGCTAATTGTCAGACACGGCTATACTGCAAGCGCTATGAATTGCTGATGCGCAGGCAACGGGTTATTAGTGAGTTGCGCTTTACTAATCATATGAGCCGTTTCAGTTCCAGCTAACGTTGCGCTGGCAGAATGAAATGCTTTAAACCCCATCATAGGTTTAGTTATTTTTTTAATAAAGCGATGGTCTTTCTCTACGATATTATTGAGATACTTCACTTTGAGTATGCCAATGAAGCAGAGTAATCCAGATAGAAAAATCAAGATATTGATGTTTTCCCGCATTATTTGCGCCACTAGCAATCACTACCTTGCTGGGTAACCCATTATGATCAATGGCCTGCTTAAAGAAGGCCGTAGCAGCGACTTTATCCCTGTGTTCAGATAGCATGAAGTCAACATTGTTGTCGTACTTATCGATGGCTCGATAGTAGGTAGGTCCATTGACCCTTCACTTTGATTTAGGTTTGATCCATCCTCCAAGACCAGCAACGGATTGTTTGCGTTTTTTGGCTTCAGATGCAATGAGTGGCCGGACCAAACCGAAACGAAACGGGTGGCTAGGTAAACCCGAAATGCGTAGGCCAAACGCTTTGAACCGCTTCTTTGAGACTTTTGCACGAAACTCGAATAGTTCATGCTTTTTCTAATCTCCAAATAAGAGTAGCTCTAAAATAAGCATCTGCACTGTTTTTTTACAAATAATTAAGCCCCCTTTTATAATAGACCTTTTCAGCTGCGCATTAATTAACCAGTTTATGTGGAAAATCCAAGCCTTTGAACTACACTTATAAGATATAAAACAATAGGTTAGGAATGTATCATGGCGTGGAAAAACC
>Ga0209192_10001757_pt1 | contig 16617 bp, 18 predicted proteins | sample ArcticOcean_MG_C_11_FD_187433 | JGI IMG/M metagenome (GOLD analysis project Ga0209192, IMG submission 187433) | Marine microbial communities from western Arctic Ocean - ArcticOcean_MG_CB2_154 (SPAdes) (version 2) | ecosystem: Environmental > Aquatic > Marine > Oceanic | place: Arctic Ocean... | reverse complement strand
CCAAAAATTAGGAATAGTCCTTCAAAATAAAAAATTTACCAAAAAAATTGAAGAGGAAGAAGTGCAGTATAAAATTAAACTTACATATCAAATTTTTACTAAAAATGTCGTTGCTAAGCCCGCATCTGTTACGGCCGATTACTATCGCTTAATTAATCCTGCCGACCCAGAGAATATTTTAAAATATAGAATTCCTTCATTTACATTTGCTATTTCTCCAATAGCAACTTTTGGAGCCGTTAAAATTGAAGATGATATGAGTCCTTATAGAGGTCCTTTTTATATAAATACTAATAACGAAAAAAAGTTTCTTAAAAGAGCTATTTTCGGGTTTGTTTTGATACTACTTATCTTTGGATATATTTGGGGCCGTTTTACATGGATTCCTGGCCAAAATAAAATTTTTAGCACCGTCTACAAAAGTAATAAAAAAGCATCCTCGACAGAAAAAAATATTAAAATTTTTATATCTGATTTACATTCTGGGTTCGATACAACAATTAATCAGTCTTTGTTCGAGAGTAATCTTGATATTCTTTTTAAAAAAAATAAAAGCTTTATTAATATCAAACAGGAATTACATATATTTTTTGATATTTCAAGATCTATTTTTTTTGAAAATTCAAAATCTATTAACTATAAAAAAACTCATTCTTGGCTTAAATCATTTTCTTTGCATTGTAGAATGTGTGAAAGAAAGCTAATAGTTGACCCAAAAGACGTTGTTGGTAAAAACCCGAAATGAATTTTGTAAATTCATGGGTATTACTTTTTCTCCCGCTTTCTCTTATTCCACTTTTAATTAGGCAAAAAAATTCAAATTCTTATACTTGGAATGAGATGTTTCCTGCTGACCCCCTATCAAAAGTTATTGGGTTTTTATTAAAAATCTTGGGGGCTCTGATTATTATTTTTATTATTATCACCATCAGTGAGCCATTTGCTAACCAAAGTACGGTAATTAAAGTTGGTAAAGGTGCGCAAATCGGGTTAGTTTTAGATAGAAGTGCTTCTATGGATGATCCTTTCTCAGGTGGAGATTCAGATAAAAAAGCAGGGGAAACAAAATCAGCTGCAGCCAGTAGGCTGATTGTTGATTTTTTTAATTCGAGAACTAATGATATGGTGGGCGTGATTACTTTTAGTAATTCTTCAATGTTTGTATTACCTCTAACTCAAAATAAGGAAGCAATCAAAGCTGCAGTAAATGCAACAGCGGGTAATTCTTTATTTCAAACAAATATTGGGGCAGGTTTAACTACTAGCGCAGAGTTATTTACAAACGTTGAGGATTCTGGCTCTAGAGCAGTCATTCTTCTATCTGATGGTGGTGGACGTATTGATGAAAAAACACAACAAAGTATCAAGGATTGGTTTTATCAGTATCAAATTGCTTTATATTGGATTGTAATTAGGCAGCCTGGCGGAATCAGTATTTTTGACGAAAAATTTGTTGCAAGAGATGAGTCACAGCCGCCGCCTCAAATTGAATTATTTGATTACTTTAATACATTTAAATCTCCTTTCCAGGCATACGAAGCTGAAGACCCGAAATCTCTTGAGAAAGCAATTAAGGATATTAATCTAAAAGAAAAAAAATCAATTACATACAAAGAACAAATTCCTGGCAAGCAATATTCTACATTCAGTTTAATAATTGCTCTTTTATTAACATTAACATTACTTATTCTTAAGGCACTTGAGGTAAAATCTTTAAAATGATTTTAAATAAAGTTTTTAGTGTTAAAAAACTATCCTATACGGTATGCGTGATTGGAGTAATTCTTTTAATTTTTATTTCTAGCTCTATCTTTAAAGTTAATCAAATTAACTTTTTTAATGAATTTATTAAAGCTGGCGAGACTCCAGAAATCTACTCACAAAGTTATGAAGCAAGGTTTTCTGCAGCATTCAGATTAGCAGAAAAAGAATACTACAAAGAAGCGACAAATCTTTTTAATAACTTAGTAAGTGAGGGGTCTGATAATCAAAAATCTGCGGTTCATTATAATATTGGTAATATATTTTTTAAAAGAGGGTTGTTTATTTATGGAACAAGCAACGATAGCAAAGTTGCAGCAGAGGCTGAATATCTTTTCAGGCAAGCAAAAAAAGCATATGAGCAATCATTAAAGTACGATAATACTCATTGGGATACTAAACATAATTTAGATAGGCTTCTCACTCTTCTCCCTTCTGAGCCAACTCCTGGAGTTGGTGATTCAGATTCTCCTGGGCTCATCATGGGAAATATTCCAGTAGGTCTTCCATAAGCATATGGATGAATATATTAAAAAAATTAAGGGCAATATAAATTTTATATTCTTATTCTTAGCATTCATATTTTTAGTTATAGCTTTTATTAATCCTAAATTTACAATGAAAAAAGATATCTCTAACTATATTTTTGTAGTTGATATCACTCAAAGTATGTTGACACAAGATGCACTTCTTAATGGTGAAAAAGTTTCTAGATTAAAATATGCTAAAGATATATCTCAAAAAGTACTGGAACAATTACCATGTAAAACGAAAGTAAGTATCGGAATGTTTGCTGGGGTCAGCGTTGCAGCAACATATACACCGATTGAGGTATGTGAGAATTTTAGTGCAATTAATGAAACTATTGAGCGACTTGATTGGCGATCTGTTTGGGCTGGAAACACTCGATTAAGAGCATCTATGATTAATTTAGCCCGTTTAATTAGAAGCTTTCCTGAATCAGCCCAAGTAGTTTACTTTACTGATGGTGAAGAAGCTCCAAAATTACATGCTTTTAACACCGAAGATCTTAATCAGTTTCAAGGTGCAAACAATTGGCTGTTTGTAGGAATTGGGTCTGATGAAGGCACGCCCATTCCAAAATATGATAATAAAAATCAACTTATTGGCTATTGGTCAAATGAAAGCTTTGCATTGCAGCCGGGAGTTGCTCAGATATCAGCACAAAATGCTGGCGGGCGAGACAATAATGTCTCAAATGCAAGTTATGACCGCTACCTATCAAGACTGGATGAGAAGTATTTAAAATCACTGGCGAAAGAAGTTAAGGGTAATTATGTCAATGGAAGCGATTTAAAGGAAATATTGAGTGCAATGAAGAAACAACCCTCTGCATGGCGAGATGACACTGAGGTCCAATTACGAAATATTTTTTCTTTTTTTGCCCTAGTATTTTTTATAATGCAGTTTTTTTCAATCAACAGGGTTAAATCATTACTAAAAATTAAATATGGCAAATCCTGAAATAAAAATTAGTGATCTTGATGTTATCGTCATTAAAGGTAAGGATGCAGAAACCTTCCTTCAAGGGCAAATTACAAACGATATAAAGCTTATAAAAGATGAAGAAAAAGCAATCTATGCTGGCTACTGCAGTCCAAAAGGTCGCTTGATAGCATTCTTTTTAATTATTAAAGTTTGGGATAACTATTTTCTTTTCTGTCCATCGTCAATTAGTAATGGAATCAGCAAGAAGCTCTCTATGTATATTATGAGATCTGAAGTTTCCTTAAGCTATTTATCAGAAGATATATCATATTTTATTTTTCATGGGGAGAGTAAAGAAGAGAAAGCTTTTAAGAATTCTGGGGGCACTCTTCCAAAGAATTTAATGCAAACTATTAAACAATCAAATACAAATAACAAATCTGGTCTTTTCTCCGTAACAAAATTACCAGGGAAGAATCATCGATTCTTTGTATTGGGAAATAATAAGATTGTTGAAGGCATATATTTAGAAGTGTATTCAAAACAAGGTGGACTTGACAGTAATTCTTGGCATGAGTCCGATATTGAGTCTAAAATTCCAAATATTTTTACAGAAACCCAAGATAAATTTATACCGCAATCATTAAACCTCGACCTAATAGATGCAATAAATTTTAAAAAGGGTTGTTATACGGGTCAAGAAATTGTTGCTAGAACTCATTACTTAGGGAAACCTAAAAGAAGAATGTACTTGGGAAGTATTAATGTCGGCAAACCTCCTAAATTAGGTGATGTTGTTACCACAGATGGGAATAAAGTAGGACAAATAATTAACTTTTGTAAAAAAGAAAATGGACTTTATCAAATTTTATTTGAAATTCTTATAGAAAAAATAAGTTCTAAATTAATGATGTGTGACACCAAAATTGTAATAAAAGTAATAAATTAAATTTTAATTAGTAATTTTATGTTAAAAAAAAACCAGTCTTATTTTAAAAATTAGACTGGTATAAAAAAATATTAGGAGTATTTTTTTAATTACTTTTTCTTGATTTATGCTTTATTAAATCTAAAGCAGAACAAATCAAACCAAACCAATGTTGGTATGCTTCGATATCAAGCTCATTTTTAGTCATTTTATCAGCCATAATATCAAGATCATCAGTAAGCTCCTTCACATACCTCTTAATATATTCATTACTTTTATGGCTTAATTTTATTTTTTTATACATCATTAATATTATTGTAAATGAGAATCATTCGCATTACAAGATAAATTTTAGAGTTATTTCTTTTTATTAATTATTTGAAAAAAGATCTCACCTTTTTTAATCATATTTAACTCCCTCCTTGCTCTTTCTTCAATGGCTTTAGTACCCCTCTTTAAATCATTAACTTCAGCAGTTAAAGCATCATTCTCTTTTTTTAAGGTTGAATTAATTTTCTTCTGGACCTTGATTTGATTATTTTTTTCAATAATAGTTTTAAAACCCCCATCAGCAAACCATAGTGGGTACTGAATCAAGATAATTAAAAGGAAAAAAATAAAAGTTAGTTTATTCAATTAATCTTTTATAAAAGCTGATAAACCAGAGTATTTTGACTTGTTAGCTAATAATTCCTCAATTCTAAGTAGTTGATTATATTTTGCTATTCTTTCTGATCTAGACATTGAGCCAGTTTTAATTTGCATTGCATTAAAAGCAACAGCGATGTCTGCAATCATAGTATCTTCAGTCTCACCTGATCGATGCGATATTACAGTTGAATAGCCTGCTTTCTTAGCTAAATTTATTGTTTTAAAAGTCTCTGTTAATGTGCCTATTTGATTAACTTTAATTAAAACTGAATTTGCAATTTTCTTATCAATACCCTGTTGAAGAATTTTAGGGTTTGTAACAAATAAGTCGTCTCCTACAAGTTGAATATTTTTACCTAATTTTTCTGTGAGCTCTGCCCACCCAGTCCAATCATCTTCACTCATTCCATCTTCAATGCTAATAATTGGGTACTTCTCACATAAGGCACTTAAGTAATCAGTCATCTGGTTTGAATTTAAAGTAAGGTTTTCCGAATTTAAATGGTAGTGATTATTTTTATAATACTCAGTACTTGCGCAATCTAATCCCAAAAATACATCTCTACCGGCTTGGTAGCCAGCATTCTCAATTGACTCCATAATAAGTTTTAAAGCTTCATCATTTGAAGTTAAGTTAGGTGCAAAACCACCCTCATCACCAACAGTAGTTGCTAACTTTCTTTTTACTAAATTAGATTTAAGGGATTGAAAAATTTCTGCTCCACAACGAATTGCCTCAGAAAAAGTTGGTCTTCCAGCGGGAATAATCATGAATTCTTGAATATCAATATTATTATCTGCATGTGCCCCCCCATTAATGATATTCATCATTGGTGTTGGAAGTGAATATGGGCCCTTAGGGTTTAAATATTCGAATAAATTCTTTTTTTGGCTACTTGCACCCGCTTGTGCGACTGCCATAGATACAGCAAGAATTGCATTAGCGCCTAGATTTTCTTTGTTATCAGTCCCATCCATTAAAATCATTTTTTCGTCAATTTTACTTTGGTCTTCAACCTCCATTCCTTGAATAACTTTTGAGATTATTTCGTTAATGATATTAACTGCTTTTGAAACGCCTTTCCCATAATATTGAGTCTTATCGCCGTCCCTTAATTCAACTGCCTCTTTACTTCCCGTAGATGCTCCTGAAGGAACTGCCGCTCTTCCTAATGCTCCATCTTCAAGAGTTACGTCAGCTTCAATAGTTGGATTTCCCCGTGAATCAATAATCATACGGCCATGAATTTTTTTTATTTTACTCATTTAAGTTATCTCTAAAAAATACCTTTAGATTTAACGATTTGATCAAGCTCTTTAAGCGTCTCTAAAAGATTGACCATTTCGCCTAGAGGAACTGCATTGGGCCCATCAGATAATGCTTCTTTCGGATTAGGGTGTGTTTCCATAAAAATACCAGAAATTCCACAAGAAACTGCAGCTCTAGCAAGAAGTGGAACGAATTCACTTTGACCTCCGCTTCTATCTCCTTTTCCACCTGGTTGCTGCACTGAATGAGTAGCATCAAAAACAACTGGGCAATCAGTACTGCGCATAATTGATAAGCTTCGCATATCTGACACTAAGGTATTGTATCCAAATGAAGCTCCTCGCTCACAAACCATAATATTATCAAGCCCCCCATTAGCATCCTTAGCTTTCTTTACAACTTGCAACATATCTTCGGGAGCCAAGAATTGACCTTTTTTTATATTCACAGGCTTACCTGAGGTTGCTACGGCTGCAATAAAATCAGTTTGTCTGCATAAAAAAGCAGGTGTTTGTAATACATCTACAATTTCTGCTACAGGTTTAATTTGGGCTTCTGTATGGATATCGGTTAATACAGGTACATCTAATTGTTTTTTAACTGCTTCTAAAATTCGCAAACCTTCCTCCAAACCAAAGCCTCTAAATGTTTTATTGGAGCTTCTATTAGCTTTATCAAAAGAAGATTTAAAAATAAATGGAATTTTTAATTTATCAGTCATTTCTTTTAATTGTCCTGCAACATCAATAGTCATATCTTCAGATTCAATTACACATGGTCCTGCAATTAAAAAAAGTGGTTGATCTAGGCCTACGTTAAAGTCGTATAATTTCATTTAATTGCCTTTTAGGTGTTGATATTCAAGTGCTGCTTTTAAGTAAGATATAAATAATGGGTGGCCATCTTTTGGATTTGATGTGAACTCAGGGTGAAACTGGCACCCCAAAAACCAAGGATGCTTGGTTACAGGTAGCTCAATAATTTCACATAAGTCTTCTGATGGTGTTCTTGCCGAAACAACTAAACCGGCTTTAATAAGTTGGTCAACATAGTCGTTATTAACTTCGTATCTATGACGATGTCTTTCATTAACCATTTTTCCATAAATTCTATGAGCTAGAGTTTTACTTTTAATTGGGGCTTTTTGAGAGCCAAGCCGCATGGTGCCGCCCATGTTAGAATTTTCATCTCTAGTCTCAAGTTTGCCATCTTGAGTTTGCCATTCAGTTATCAATCCTACAACTGGGTGTTTTGTTTTATTGTTGAATTCTGAACTATTTGCCCCAATCAATCCAGCTTGATTCCTTGAGAATTCAACGACTGCTAACTGCATTCCTAAGCAAATACCCAAGAATGGTATTTTATGCTCTCTTGCAAATTTAATAGCCTTAATCTTTCCTTCAGTTCCTCTTTTTCCAAAACCACCTGGGATCAAAACACCATCAACCTTACTTAATCGCTCTACACCTTTTTTTTCAATGTCTTCTGAGTCAATATAGTGAATTTTTACTTTAGCATTATTATGGATTCCTGCATGAATAAGGGCCTCAGTCAATGATTTATAAGACTCAGTTAGGTCAACATATTTACCCACAAAAGCTATATTTATTTCATGCGTTGCTTGATCTAACAACTTAGTTATTTTTCTCCACTGCGATAAATTGGCTTTTTTTGCTTTTACTTTTAACTTCTGGCAAACAATTTCATCAATCATTTGATCATGAAGCATCACTGGTATTTTATAAATTGAATCAGCGTCAGTAGCTGAGATAACTGCCTTTGGCGTTACATTAGTAAATAACGCAATCTTTTGCCTTTCTTCTTCGGGAAGCGGTCGCTCTGACCTACAAATAAGGATATCTGGTTGGATACCGATTTGTCTGAGCTCTTTTACAGAATGCTGTGTAGGTTTTGTTTTTAACTCTCCAGCTGCCGCCATCCATGGAAGAAGTGTGAGGTGAATATAGCATGCAGTCTCACTCCCCCCCTCAAAACCCATCTGACGAATAGCTTCTAAAAAAGGTAACGATTCAATATCACCAACAGTGCCACCAACCTCAACAATGGCGATATCAGCTTTCTTTGCACCCTCACGAATATGTACTTTAATTTGATCTGTTATATGAGGGATTACTTGCACAGTTTTCCCTAGGTATTCTCCTCGACGCTCTTTTTTGATTACGGTGTCATAAATTTGCCCAGTCGTAAAATTATTTTTTTTTGTCATTTTTGAAGAAATAAATCTTTCGTAGTGGCCTAGATCTAGATCGGTTTCAGCCCCATCTTCAGTTACAAAAACTTCTCCGTGCTGGAATGGGCTCATTGTCCCAGGGTCCACATTGATATATGGGTCAAGCTTTAGCATAGTTACTTTAAGGCTTCTAGACTCCAGAATGGCGCCTAAACTTGCTGCAGCAATACCCTTCCCTAAGGAAGAAACTACACCGCCTGTTACAAAAACATATTTGGTCATTTCATAGCCATCTTAAATAAATTGCTGATGGAATAACATTTTACTTTAAACAAATTGGTCCCACAATGAATAGTTTAATCTTTTGTCCATCGGCTATAAGTTTGGAAGCGCTCAATCACCTCTGACATTTGCTTTTTACTTAATAAGTTAGGCTCTCCAATCTTTTTTACTTCAATATATAGTTGGCATAAATGTTCTACTTCTTCCGCAATTTGTAGTGCTTCCGTTAAATTATCTCCGATAGCGACTAAACCATGATTTGCAATTAAACATGCCTTTCTATCTATTAACGCATAAATAATATTATCTGATAATTCCTGAGTTCCAAACATAGCGTAAGGTGCGCATCTAACTGAGTCTCCGCCTGCAACAGCAATCATGTAATGAAATGGAGGCAAATCACCACCCAATAGGCTAAAAGTACTTGCGTATACAGAGTGTGTATGAATAACTGCCCCAACTTCTTTTCTTTGAGACATAATATCTTGATGAAATCGCCATTCACTTGAGGGTTTTAAATTAGAAATAGAATCAACAATATTGCCTGTAAAATTCATTCTAATAACTTTATCTTCTGATAAGTTTTTCGTCTCAACGCCACTTGGAGTTATTAAGTATGTATCGCCATCACGACAACTACAATTACCTGTTGCTCCATGATTTAAACCTACCTGCTCAAGATACAATGCAGTTTCGACAAGAGTTGCTGATTTTGTTTGCTTACTCATTTTAAAGCCTTCCTAATATCACTTGGATTATAAATACCTTTTTCACAAATTATCTTAGTCACATATTTTGAGGGCGTAATATCGAAGGCGGGATTATATGCTGAAGAATAACCTATTTTAACCTCAGTAAGGTTATTTGAAGCATCCATCCCTTTTACTTTTAAAATCTCGTCCTCATCTCTACACTCAATATCAAATAAATTATTCTCACCATGGTAGTTTAAATCTACCGTACTCAATGGTGCTGCAACATAAAAGGGAATTTTATGGGCCTTTGCAGCTAAGGCTTTTAAATAAGTACCTATTTTATTACAAACATTCCCATCTATGGAAATTCGATCTGCGCCAACAATTACAAAGTCAACCTCACCTCTTTGCATTAATAAGCCGCCAGTGTTATCAGTAATAATTGTATGTGGAATATTTTCTTGTCCCAACTCCCAAGCAGTTAGATTCATCCCTTGGTTTCTAGGCCTAGTCTCATCAACCCATACGTGAATATCCAATCCCTCTTTAAAGGCTTTGTAAATTGGGCTTAATGCTGTGCCATGATCAACTGTTGCAAGCCAACCAGCATTACAATGAGTCAGAATATTAATTCGAGATTTTTTAATTTTATGAATTAACTTAAACCCAAATTTCCCTATACTTTGATTGGTTTCAATATCTTCATTTGCAAGCTTATTAGCTAGTATCCAAGCCATAGGTGCCCTACTATCTTTTGGTTCTTTTTTTAACTGATCAGACAAAAGGTTAACTGCCCAGGATAAATTAACAGCTGTTGGTCTAGACTCTATTAATTTTTGTTTTGCCTCTATTAGTGATTGATCGGTTGAATTTTTTGTTAGTGCGATTGCCATCCCATATGCTCCTGTAACACCAATTAAGGGTGCGCCTCGAACCCTCATAGATTTAATAGCCTCTACAACCTCATCCAAGCTAGTCAGCTCGCTTAATTTAAACTCAAATGGAAGATATGTTTGGTCAATAATTACGACTCCCGTGAGGGCCTTATTTGGCCAAATAGTCTTATAATGCTCTCCCTGTACCAACATGAATTTTATCTCCCCAAATATGGTAAATAATGTGTCCACAATATCTGTGGATAACATTGTGAATTAATGTTGTTTAAAAATGCAACCTATGAATTTTAAAGGTTTTTTTTTAAACGCTTAATTTTTAATCGTATAAAAAACATAATAAAATCAATAGCTTAATGTATGTCATTGAGAATGCTCATTTTTTTTAAAAAACTTAAAGTAAACGTTGAGGTCATGTGTATAACTCCCCTAATTTTGGAATAGCTTCTATGGTATTACCCCTTATAATATCAGCTGTTTTTGAAGGTTCTAAGCTTCTTAAATGACAAAAAAACTCAGCAATCCTACCCAACTCTTTTGGTTGATTATTTTCACCATTACCCAGCCATGCTGGAGGCATATCTGGAGAGTCTGTTTCTAGAACGATAGCTTCGATAGGGAGCTCCTTTGCAAGTGCTTGAATATGTTTTGATCCTGGATAAGTCATAGCTCCTCCAAACCCTAACTTAAAGCCTAATTCTATTAATTGGTCGGCTTGTTGAAAGCTACCATTAAAGGCATGAGCAATTCCCCCTCTTACTTTAATTTTACGTAAGTTTTTTAAAACTAAATCGATAGCCCCACGCACATGCATGATTACCGGCAAATCAAATTTTTTCGCAATTTTTAATTGGGATAGAAAGATGTCTTCTTGGAGAGACTGATTATTTTTTTTTACAAACAAATCTAGACCAATTTCGCCCACAGCTACGGAATTATTATTTAACAAATAATATTCCAATAACTCAAGGTCGCCATCATCAAACCCTTTTAAATACATTGGATGAAATCCAAGAGCATAAACACACTGCTTATGCTTAGCAGCTATTTTTATAACTTTATCGAAATTTTCCTTAGCAACAGAAGGAATAATAATACTGTCTACACCTTCAGCCACACATGCACTAAAAACTTTTTCAGAATTTTGAGATAACAGTACGCTATCCATATGACAATGCGAATCAATCCACATTGTTTTTATGCACCATAGCTTGGATTCGAATATCTTCACCGACACTTCTACAATCTATTACAGAAAGTTTAATTTTATCTTTCATGTCTTCCAAAATTGGAGTATTAAACATGCCATTAGCAGTCCCCCCCATTATGTATGGCGCAGTATAGATGATTAATTCATCCAAGAATTCTAACTTTAATAATTCACCGTTTAAATCTGGCCCAGCCTCAACCCATAATTCATTTATTTCTAATTTATTTAAATAACTCATCAACTCCATAAGGTTAATTTTACTATCTAACAATGGCAATTTGATAAATTCTGCTTTAGTTTTTTCTAGCTTTATTAAATTTGAATTTTGATCTTCTCCATAAATAACCTTAACGTTCCTTTGTTGTAATATTTTTGACTCAACTTTAACGCTAAGATGGCTATCTAAAATTATTCTTAATGGTTGCTGCTCTGAAGAAATATGTCTAATGTTCAAACTAGGGTTGTCGCTATTAATTGTCCCTCTTCCAGTTAAAATTGCACAAGATTTTAATCTCCATTTTTGAACATCTGCACGGGATGCTTCGCAAGTTATCCATTTACTTTGGCCGTTAAAAAGACTTGTTTTTCCATCTAATGACGTGGCAATTTTCGATCTAATATAGGGCCTCGACTTTGTCATTCTATTTATAAATCCTAAGTTAAGCCTTTCAGCTTCGCCTTCCATGATTCCGGAAGTGACGCTTATACCATTATTCTTTAGATACTCAATTCCCAAGCCATTTACTAATGGATTTGGGTCTTTCATTGCTATATATATATTAGAGATGCCTGCGGAAATTATTGTATTCGTGCAAGGGGGGGTTTTTCCTTGATGGTTGCATGGTTCTAAAGTGACATATAAGTCAGCACCTTTAGCTAACGGTCCAGCATCTTTAATGGCAGCTACTTCTGCGTGATCTTTACCAAAAATCTGATGAGAACCCTTGCCTACTATTTTTCCATCTTTAACTACTATTGCTCCTACAGAAGGATTTGGACGAGCATTTCCCTGGCTTTTTTTAGCGAGTGCTAAAGCCAGACTCATAAATTTAAAATTTATTTTGTCATCCAAGTGTTAATCTAAATCTTTAATGGCATCACTAAAATCTTCTACATCTGAGAAGCTTCTGTACACAGATGCAAAACGGATATAAGCAACTTTATCTAGCTTTTTTAATTCATACATAACACTCTCTCCTAAGTCTCTAGAGTTTATTTCTCTTTCGCCTTTTGCTAGCAACTTTGATAATATATCTTCAACTGCTTTATCAACATACTTAACAGGTACCGGTCTCTTATGAAGTGCGCGAGTTAAAGAATGTAGTAATTTTTCTCGATTAAACTCTTCCCTTTTACCGTCTTGCTTTACTACATAAGGCAAGGTTAGCTCTGCATGCTCATAGGTATTAAATCTTTTTTGACAAGCCTTACATTCTCGCCGACGACGGATTCTTCTTCCTTCGTCAACTACTCGTGAATCAATAACCTGGGTGTCATCATCCCTACAAAAAAGACATTTCATATAATGTTATTTACCATAAACAGGGAATTTCTTAGTTAAATCATTTACTTTTTTTCTAACATTTTCAGCAACAGTTTTATCTTCAGGGCTATCAAGAACATCGGCAATATATTCACCGACCAAAGCGGATTCTTTTTCTTTAAACCCTCTAGTCGTTATTGCTGGTGTTCCAAGCCTTATTCCAGAGGTAACAAATGGACTTTCAGGGTCATCAGGAATTGAGTTCTTATTAATAGTAATATGAGCTTGACCTAATAAAATATCCGCTGCTTTTCCAGTCAGGTTTTGAGGGCGTAAATCAACTAAAAATACGTGGGATTCAGTTCTTCCAGAAATAATTCGGTACCCTCTAGACTGAAGCGAATTCACCAAAACTTGGGCATTCTTAATGACCTGGGCTTGGTATGTCTTAAACTCTGGCTTAAGTGCTTCACCAAATGCAATAGCTTTACCTGCTATTACGTGCATTAAAGGCCCCCCCTGTAATGCAGGAAATACATATGAATTGATAATTTTCTCAAACTCAGGTTTGGCTATAATAAATCCGCCTCGAGGACCACGAAGAGACTTATGTGTTGTGGAGGTTACAAAATCTGCATAAGGCACTGGGTTTGGATAAACCCCTCCAGCAACTAAGCCAGAATAATGCGCAATATCTACCATAAAATAAGCCCCGACTTTTTTGGCAATTTGACTCATCCTTTCCCAATCAAATCTTAATGCATATGCCGAAGCCCCACCAATTATTAACTGTGGCTTTGATTCGATAGCTAATTTTTCCATCTCGTCATAATCAATTTCTTCTTTATCATTAAGCCCGTAAGCAACAATATTGAATAGTTTTCCCGATAAATTAGCTGGCGAACCATGAGTAAGATGGCCGCCATGGCCTAAATTCATACCCATTATTGTGTCGCCTGGTTTTAGTACAGCAAAATAAACAGCTTGATTAGCCTGACTCCCAGAATGTGGTTGAACATTGACATATTCGGCGCCATAAAGTTTTTTTAGCCTATCTATAGCTAGCTGCTCGACTTCATCAATAAACTCGCAACCCCCATAAAACCTCTTTCCGATATAACCTTCTGCGTATTTATTAGTTAACTGGGAGCCCTGTGCTTCCATTACGGCAGGGCTCGTATAGTTTTCAGATGCAATTAACTCTATATGTTCTTCTTGTCGGCGATTCTCATTAATGATTTGCTTCCAAATTTCTGGGTCTACCTTATCAAGGGAATTGGATTTATTAAACATACGTATTAAATTTCTTAAAATTTATAGAGTGATTATTTTATCACGGCTAAGATAGAATTTTCTCATTCCTATTCGTAAAAAATCAATACGTTGGGACTTTAAAGTTCCGCTATAATTCAATTAATTTAGTTTAAATACAGGGAAATAAAATGCACTGGACAGATACGCTTAAAATTGCAGAAATACTCTATGATAACAACCCAGAAGTAGATCCTAAAACAATAAGGTTTACAGATTTACGTCAATGGATTTTAGATCTTGATGGTTTTGATGACGACCCTGACAAATGTGGTGAAAGAATTTTAGAGGCAATACAGTTGGCATGGATAGATGAATACGAATAAAGAATTTCCTGATAAGAATATTTTTAAAGCCTATGATATTCGAGGTGTAGTTGGTAAAACTCTAAATAACAGCTCAGTAATCCAAATTGGTAAATCAATTGGAAGTGAAGCGCTTCAACAAAATCAAAAAAGTATATGTGTAGGTTATGATGGTCGGCTCTCTAGCCCACAAATATTAGATTTGTTGTCCGAAGGGTTACTTTCTACAGGAATTAATGTGATCAACATTGGGCTAGTCACTACCCCAATGCTATATTTCAGCACGTACCAGCTTAAAACCAAGTCTGGCATTATGATTACAGGTAGTCACAACCCGCCTGAATATAATGGATTTAAAATTGTTATCAACGACAAAACATTATCCACTGACGACATTCAAATTTTATATCAAAGAATTATTAAAGAAGAATACTTGATTGGCAAAGGGGGCGTAAGTAATTTAGATGTTAAGCCGGCTTACCTTGAAAAAATTTATAGTGATATAAAGTTAGCACGACCAATCCGTGTAGCAATTGATTGCGGAAATGGGGCTGCAAGTGTCTGTGCTGAAGAATTGTACAAAGGCATAGGTGCTAAAGTGGAATTACTTTTTTGTAGTATTGATGGGAACTTCCCCAACCATCACCCAGACCCATCCAACCTAAAAAATCTAGTTAGCCTCCAAGAAGCTTTATTAAATGGAGAAAGTGAACTGGGATTGGCATTTGATGGTGATGGAGATCGTTTAGGTGTTGTAACAAAAAAAGGGGAAATTATTTTTCCAGATCGTCAACTTTTACTATTTGCAGAAGATGTTCTAAAAAATAACCCAGGGGCAACTATAATTTTTGATGTTAAATCAACAAGGCATTTATTCTCATGGATTAAGGACAAAGGGGGAATACCGGTTATATGGAAAACTGGGCACTCATTAATTAAAGCAAAGATGAAGGAGGTTAAAGCAATTCTTGCTGGAGAAATGAGTGGACATATGTTTTTTAATGATAGATGGTATGGATTTGATGATGGCGTATACGCAGGTGCTCGTTTGATAGAAATTCTAAGTCATTTTGAAAATCCTTCAGAAATTTTAGAAGCTCTACCTAAGTCGTTTAGCACTCCAGAATTAAATATAAAATTAAACGAAGGCGAGCAACACAAAATTATTAATACCTTACAAAGTAAAGCAAAATTTCAGAATGCAATTGAAATTATTAAAATAGATGGTTTGCGAGTTGAATATACTTATGGTTTTGGCCTTATGAGAGCCTCTAATACAACACCTGTTATAGTTTTACGCTTTGAAGCAGATTCAAATGAAAATTTAAAATTAATACAAGATGAATTTAAAGAAATATTAGAAACCTATATTCCTCAAAGAAAAATTCCTTTTTAGCTTCATCTAACTTAGGCCTGACTCTCTGCAAGCAATATCTAGATACTTTTCATTCATTGTATCTTTATTAATTTTTTGCCATTCAAATGGAGTACCTTTTGAAAATATTATTTTGCCTTTAGCCATATTATCTTCATAAAGTGAATAGCCCATAATTCTTAGTTTAGAGTTCTTACAATCAAACTCAGTAAAGCTTTTAACTGATAAATATTTATAGCTAGCTACCTCTTGTAATAATTTAAAGTCTTCGATTGTCCATAATCTTAATTTAGAAAATTTCTTATTCGCGTTTATTTTCAAAATATTTGCATAATACTTTGATTTAGAATCAGAAGATTCGTAAATTAATGTCCATTCTGGTGGTGGTGGTGGTGGTGGTGCTGCTGTTGCTGGTGCTGTTGCTGGTGCTGTTGCTGTTGCTGGTGCCTCTAATTGAAATTTAGAGCTATCATTGCCGCCTTGTGATTGAGCGCTAATGTCATCAATTTGTTGGTTCAGCTTAACAACTTCTTCCTGTGCAGCACAACCAATCATCAGAACACCTGCAAGGGCAATTGATAATAAGAATGACGAATTAGAAAAAAACGTAAGTAAAATTAGCAAATAATTTTTCATGTCTTACATTCTAATGGAAATAAAAAAAGCCCGATATAAAATCGGGCTTTTTCATTAGAACAAATAAATTACTTGTTCATTACGTACATGGTTACTTCAAAACCAAAACGCATTTCTGTTGCAGCTGGTGTTGTCCACATAATATTTCTCCTTAAAGAAAAGTTAATTAAATAGCTT
>Ga0209192_10001748_pt1 | contig 16689 bp, 12 predicted proteins | sample ArcticOcean_MG_C_11_FD_187433 | JGI IMG/M metagenome (GOLD analysis project Ga0209192, IMG submission 187433) | Marine microbial communities from western Arctic Ocean - ArcticOcean_MG_CB2_154 (SPAdes) (version 2) | ecosystem: Environmental > Aquatic > Marine > Oceanic | place: Arctic Ocean... | reverse complement strand
CGCCATCCAATAAACCCAACTTTTTTCATATTAAATATCTAGCCTTTCAATAACTTTATTACCCATCTCTTCGCACCCAACAAGATTGGTACCTTTGGAAAATATATCTTCTGTTCTAAAACCATCATTTAGAGTTTTTTTCACTGCATTTTCTATTAAATCAAATTTAGTTTGGTCATCAAATGTATATTTAAACATCATAGCTAATGATAAAATAGTTGCTAATGGATTAGCTTTGTCCTGACCAGCTATATCAGGTGCAGAGCCATGACTTGGCTCATACATCCCTTTGTTTTTTTCATCCAATGACGCGGATGGAAGCATACCGATTGATCCAGTTAACATCGAGGCTTGGTCAGATAATATATCTCCAAAAATATTACCTGTGACAATAACATCAAACTGTTTTGGATTTTTAACTAATTGCATTGCTGCATTGTCAACATACATATGAGATAGCTCAACTTCTGGGTACTGTTTACCTACATGAATAATAACTTCTCTCCAAAGCTCAGTTGCCTCTAAAACATTTGCTTTATCTACAGAGCACAATTTTTTTGACCTCTTTGATGCTGTCTTAAACGCAACATGTGCAATTCTAATGATCTCAGATTCAGAATATCGCATAGTATTTACACCCTCACGCTCATTCTGCTTATTTGTAATGATACCTCTTGGCTCTCCAAAATAAATATCACCTGTTAACTCCCTTATAATCATTATATCCAAACCAGAAACAAACTCAGCTTTTAAACTTGAGGCGTGAATTAATTCAGAAAACATAATAGCGGGTCTTAGGTTTGCAAACAAATTTAAAGATTGTCGAATTCTAAGCAAGCCTCTTTCAGGTCGCATATCTCTTGGTAATTTATCATATTTCCAATCACCTACTGCTCCAAGTAATACTGCATCTGCACTAATAGCTAAGTCAAGTGTAGATTTTGGTAGGGGATCATTAAATTCCTCGAAGCCTGCACCCCCAATAGAAGCATATTCCACACAACCTTCTAAATTTAAAGCCTTTAAAACTCTTACAGCTTGTTTAATAATTTCTGGGCCTATGCCATCCCCAGGTAAAACTGCAATTTTCATTATCTCTTCACCTACCCTTTAACCAAGGAAAATTTTCCTCGTATTTTTTTTCAAAATTTTTAATATCAATTTTATTTTTCAGCGTTAATCCAATATCATCTAATCCATCTATTAAGCATGATTTCTTAAAACTATCTATTTCAAAATCTGCTATTTCAGATTCATCATAAATTTTTTGCTTTTCTAGATTAACAGTTATCTCATATCCAATTTCACTCTCTACTTTTGTAAAAATTTGATCCATAATATTTTTATTCAGTGTGACTGGAAGGATGCCATTTTTAAAACAATTTCCATAAAATATATCAGCAAAGCTTGTTGCTATTACAACTCTAATCCCAAAATCTAGGAGCGCCCATGGAGCATGCTCTCTACTTGAACCGCACCCAAAATTTTCTCTTGCAATAAGGATTGAACCGCTTTTATATCTAGGTAAATTCAAAACAAACTTCGCATTAATTTTTCTTTTAGAATTATCCAAACCTGGTTCCCCATAATCCAAATATCGCCATTCATCAAATAAGTTGGGACCAAAACCAGATTTTTTGATTGACTTTAAAAACTGCTTAGGAATTATTGCATCTGTATCTACATTTGCCCTATCCAAAGGTATTACGATACCCTTATGTATATTTAATGACTTCATTAATTAAGCCCTCTAATATCAACAAATTTCCCATAAATAGCTGCTGCTGCTGCCATTTGTGGGCTAACTAAGTGCGTTCTCCCACCTTGACCCTGCCTTCCTTCAAAGTTTCTATTCGATGTTGATGCACATCTTTCACCATGACCTAGTTTGTCTGCATTCATAGCTAAACACATCGAGCATCCTGGCTCACGCCACTCAAATCCAGCGTTCTTAAAAATTTTATCTAAACCCTCTAATTCAGCTTGTATCTTTACCAAACCAGAACCTGGGACAACTAGAGCTAACTTTATATTTTTCGCAATTTTTTTTGTCCCTACAATATCTGCAGCAGCTCTTAAATCCTCAATTCTAGAATTAGTACAAGAACCAATAAAAACTTTATCAATAGGTATCTGATTAATCGGTGTCTCGGGTTTTAAATCCATATATTTTAATGCTATTTCATAACTAGAAATCAAAGTTTTATCTTTATAATCAGCTGGGTTAGGAATCTTACTTGTTATACTTGCGACCATCTCAGGTGAAGTCCCCCAGGTGACTTGAGGCTCAATTAGACTTCCATCAATTTCAATTTCAGAATCAAATTTTGCATCTCCATCACTTACTAAATCTAACCAATTTTTTTTAGCCTTTTCCCATAATTCACCTTTTGGTGCAAGTGGTTTATCTTTAATGTACTCAATCGTTTTATTATCAACTCCTATTAACCCAACCCTTGATCCCGCCTCAATAGCCATATTACATAATGTCATCCTCCCTTCCATGGATAATGACTCTATTGTTGTTCCTGAAAATTCAATTGCATGACCAGTTCCTCCAGCCGTCCCAATCTTACCTATAATTGATAAAGCAATATCTTTCGCGGTTACTTTATCTTGAAGATCGCCGTTTACAGTAATTCGCATTGTCTTAAATTTATTCACAATTAAGCACTGGGTAGCTAAGACATGCTCAACTTCTGAGGTACCAATCCCCATAGCTATTGCACCGAATGCGCCGTGAGTACTGGTATGAGAATCACCGCAAACTATAGTCATTCCTGGTAATGTTGAGCCTTGTTCTGGTCCAACAACATGGACGATTCCTTGGCGTTGATCATTTATTTTGAATTGAAGTAAATCAAACTCTTCACAATTTTTATCAAGGGTATCTACCTGAATTTTGGAAATAGGATCTTGAATTTCAACATTTCTATCTGTCGTTGGAACGTTATGGTCAGGAACAGCAAGAATAGAATTTTTCCTCCAAATCTTCCTATTTGACAAACGAATCCCTTCGAATGCTTGAGGACTTGTAACTTCATGAATTAAGTGTCTATCTATATATAATAAATAAGTATCGCCCTCATTTCGAACAACATGGCTATTAAATACTTTTTCGTAGAGTGAGATTCCCACTAAGCTAATCCCGGAAGTTACCAAAACTCAAAGGGAAGTCTTTATGCTTTAATTTTACTAAAGAAATACATTCTTGAAGCATGTCTCGCTTCCCACCCGAAACCCTCACTGCATCGCCTTGTATACTCGCCTGTGTTTTGCTTTTTGACTCTTTTATTGTTTTAACAATTTGTTTAGCTAAATCTATATCTATCCCGTTCTTAATATTTAATATTTGCTTAGATTTATTTCCGGATACTGATTCGATAGTGTTAGAGGTAATTCTTTTTGAGCTATCAGCTTCTTTTTTCTCCATTGTGGGAAATAAAATATCTTTAATTTGGTTTAATTGAAATTCAGAATCCCCAAATAAGCTTATAATCATTTCCTTTTCCATAAACTCAACCTTAGCAGTGGTGCCCTTAAAGTCATAGCGGTTATCAATCATTCTCATCGACACATCAACTGCATTCTTAATATTTACTATATTTGCTTCTGATGTTATGTCAAATGTTGGCATATTTAGCTCTCCCTAATTTATTTCTTAAGTTGTTTAGCTGCTATTCTCATTCTTAAAGCATTTATTTTAATAAATCCCTCTGCATCTTTTTGATCATAAGCACCTCTATCATCTTCGAACGTTGCTATATTTGAATCAAATAATGAATTATCGCTATCCCTACCTAAAATGGTAACGTTTCCTTTGTATAAACTTATCTTTACCCATCCATCCACTTTAACTTGTGTGGTATCAATCAAAGCTTGAAGTGCTAATCTTTCTGGAGCCCACCAAAACCCGTTATAAATCAATGACGCGTATTTTGGCATTAATTCATCTTTTAGATGAGCTTCCTCCCTATCTAAGGTCAACGATTCAATTGCTCTATGAGCTTTTAGCAAAATAGTTCCTCCCGGGGTCTCATAGCACCCTCTAGACTTCATGCCAACATATCGATTTTCAACTAAATCCAACCTGCCTATGCCGTGTTCTCCACCTATAACGTTTAACTGATGAAGGATCTCATGTGGCTTTAAACTTTTTCCATTTAAAGCTACAGGATTACCTTTTTTAAATTCAATAATTATTTCTTCTGAATTATCAGGAGCATTCTTTGGGCTTTTAGTCCATCTCCACATATCTTCCTCAGGAGAAGCGGCAGGATCTTCTAAATCTCTCCCCTCATATGAAATGTGGAGAAGATTAGCATCCATACTGTAAGGACTTCCTCCATCTTGGTGCTTCATATCAACTGGAATATTATTATCTTCAGCAAATTTAATTAACTTTTTTCTACTAAGAAGATCCCACTCTCTCCATGGTGCAATAATCTTTATATCTGGATTTAATGCATAAGCGCCTAATTCAAACCTAACTTGATCGTTTCCTTTACCTGTTGACCCATGTGCCACAGCATTACTGTTGGTTTCTTTTGCAATCTCAATAAGTCTTTTTGCTATCAGTGGCCTTGCTATTGAAGTACCAAGTAAGTATTCACCTTCATAAACTGTGTTAGCCCTGAACATTGGAAAAACAAAGTCTCTAACAAATTCCTCTCTCAAATCTTCAATAAAAATTTCCTTAACTCCAGCTGACTTTGCTTTTTCTCTAGCTGGCTCTATCTCTTCACCTTGCCCTAAATCAGCTGTAAAAGTAACAACTTCGCACTGATATTCTTGTTGGAGCCATTTTAAAATTACTGATGTATCCAAACCTCCAGAGTATGCAAGAACAATCTTTTTTACATCCTTAATCATATTTAAACATTCCCTAAAATTAAATATTCTAAAAGCGCTTTTTGAATATGTAGTCTATTTTCTGCCTCTTCCCAAACAACGCTATGTGGTCCGTCAATTACATCTGCAGTAACTTCCTCACCTCTATGGGCCGGAAGGCAATGCATAAATAAGGCATCTTTACCAGCAAGCTCCATCATATCGCTATCCACTTGCCAATCAGCAAAATCTTTTATTCTCTCGATTTTTTCCGACTCAAATCCCATACTAGTCCATACATCAGTCGTGACAATATCTGCGTCTCTTACAGCGTCCATTGGATCTTCAAAATCTTCAAAATGTTTGTCATTATATAAACCCGCCCTTTCAATCTCAACTTCATACCCTTTTGGTGTAGAAACATGAACGTTAAAATCTAGTAATTCTGCAGCTTGGAGCCATGTATTACAAACGTTATTAGAGTCGCCAATCCAAGCTACTGTTTTCCCTTTTATAGGACCTCTCTTTTCGATATAAGTGTATATGTCAGCAAGAATCTGACATGGGTGGTATTCATTAGTTAGTCCATTTATTACAGGTACCCTTGAATTTTTAGCAAATCTGTCAATGATGTCTTGCTCAAAAGTCCTAATCATAACTACGTCACACATCCTTGAGATTACTTGCGCTGCATCTTCAACTGGCTCACCCCTTCCTAATTGAGAATCCCTGGTATTTAAGTAAATACCAGCACCTCCCAACTGATGAATCCCTGCCTCAAATGATAGTCTTGTTCTTGTGCTCGCTTTTTCAAAGATCATCACGAGGGTTCTATCCTCTAATGGCCAATATTTTTTATATGACTTGTATTGCTCTTTTATCCACTTTGTTCTGTCAAATAAATGCTCAATTTCATCTTTACCAAAATCATTAAATTGTAAAAAATGTTTTAATTTATTCATGATTTATTAAAAAAACCTCAATCGTTTTAGTCAGTCTATCAAGTAACATTTTAGCCTCTTTTGTGTTGATAATTAATGGTGGAAGAAGTCTTATAACATTTCCTGAAGTTACATTAATTAAAAGCTTTTTCCCTAATGCAATATTAACAATCTCAGCACATGGCATAATCAACTCAATACCAATCATAAGCCCCAATGACCTAATTGAAACAATATTTTTGTTGTTTTTAAATTTTTCATTTAAGAGATTAGTTATCAATAATCCCTGTCTCGAAGCATTTTTAATTAAATATTCTTTTTCAATAGCATTCAAAGTTGCTATGCCAGCAGAACAGGCTAGTGGGTTACCACCAAAAGTTGATCCGTGTTTTCCTGGCTCCATAAGTTGAGTAGCAGTTTTGTTAGCAATACATGCCCCTATAGGCATCCCTGAACCCAATCCTTTTGCCAAGGTCATAACATCTGGTCTGACTGAAGAATGCTGATGAGCAAACCATTTTCCAGTTCTACCAATTCCACACTGAACTTCATCAAAAATCAATAGCCATTTGTTTTGATCGCAAATATGTCTTAATTTTTTCAAATATTGCTTAAAATTATTTGGTATATTTATTCCGCCCTCACCTTGGATTGGCTCAACAAAAATTGCAGAAACTTTGTTCTTTTTCCCTGAAATCTTTTCAATAGCATCGATGTCGTCAAAAGGAACCCTTATATATCCAGACATTAATGGCTCAAAACCTGCCTGGTATTTTCTTCCGCCAGACGCAGAGAGTGTTCCCATTGTCCTTCCATGAAATCCGCCCTCCATAACTATAATGTTTGGTGTATCAATACCTAATTTATGTCCGTGCAGTCTTGCTAATTTAATTGCTGCTTCATTTGCTTCGCAACCAGAATTGCAAAAAAATACTGAGGAAAGTTTTGAAAGCTTTACGAGCTTATCAGCTAGCACTGATTGCTCTTCAATATGATAATAATTTGAAATGTGTATCAATTTTGCAGCTTGCTTTGATATAGCCTTAACTAGGTCTGGGTGATTATGCCCCAAGGTATTCACTGCGATTCCGGATAAACCATCTAAATACTTAACCTTGTTCTTGTCAAACACCCACACCCCTTTCCCTTTCTCAAAAGAAATAGGAAGTCTGTTATAAGTAGGCATCAAATTTTTATTCATTAATTTCATAGTACAAACAAAAAAGGCGACTTAAAGTCGCCTTTGCATCCTTTAAGATATTATAAACCAAGCAATGCTCGATGAGAAAGTCCATTGGTCATCAGAAGTAACATTGGTATTGACAAAGCAGTGTTAGTTCTTGATGCTAAAAGGGCTATCCGTCTTGCCTTTACTTTTTCTTCATCAGTAGCTTTTTTCATTCCAAGTATTTTTTGTTGATTTGGCCAAATTAAGCCCCATACATTAAACAACATAATTGTTCCCATCCATGAACCAATACCAATAGCTTCATATCCATCACTGAGTAAAAATGTATCCGTAAAGCTTGACCCTAACAAAGCAGCGCCTGCAATCCATGTAGCTAAAGCTGCCCACCTAAACCACAAAAGAGCTAAAGGAGCAACGTGCTTAGTTATGCCTGCCCCCGTTCCATCTGCTGCTGCATTTTTTAAAGCAGGCACTTGCACAAAATTAAAATAATACAAAAGCCCAATCCAGGCTGTACCAGCTATCACATGAAAAAATCTCATAAATCCATAATAAGCAGAACTTGCGTCCCCAAGTAATCCGGTCGTACTTAATTCACCCCAATCAAGATAAACAAGAGAGATTAATATCAGCACTAAGCCTGAAATAATAGTACCTTTGATTGAATCTAATGGGTTTTTCATAAATCAACACTCCTAATGTATGATTGCAATATTGTGTAAAAACGTTATTTTACATGAAATATTTGAAGTATTCACCTTAATTTACCAATTTAAAAATGACGCCCTTATCTAATATTCTGAGAATTTAATTATGTTTGTTTTTCATCAAGGTGTGCTGTGGATGCTAATTGCAACATTCTTCTTTGCGCTAATGGGTACTTTTGTTAAGTTAGGGGGTGAAAATTTCACGCCAACTGAATTAGTTTTTTATCGCTCATCAATAAGCTTGGTATTCATAATAGGTATCATGAGTTGGAAGAACATTTCATATTCATCAAATTACATCAAATTACATTTAAGTCGGTCAGTGATTGGTTTTATTTCACTGTTATTCTTTTTTTATGCCATAAATCACCTCCCATTAAGTACAGCAATATCTTTGAACTACACTTCTCCATTATTTTTAGGGTTACTGATGCCTTTAATTTTAAGAAGAAAGGTAAAGAAATGGTTATTTTTGGCAGTTACGATTGGATTTTTAGGAGTTTTCTTTATTTTAAAACCTACATTTGAAAATCATAATTATTTTGCTGGTTTAATTGGTCTTATTTCAGGGCTGGGCGCAGCAATCGCATATCTATTTGTAACTCAACTTGGTCAACTCAAAGAGCCGGTCTTAAGGACCATATTTTACTTCACTTTAGTTTCAACAATGTGTTCTGGAATTATGATGCTCTTTGGTGAGGTAAGCACTATTCAGTTTAAATATATATTAATTCTTTTAGCACTTGGTTCAACTGCTACTATTGCTCAGATTGCAATCACGAAAGCTTACCTAGTTGGAAATACCCTTGGAAATGCAGGCTTATCTTATCTAACAATAATCTTCGCAACAATAATAGGGGTAGTTTGGTTTGGTGAATTTATGGATTGGAAAACTACTTTAGGCATAGTATTAATTATTATCAGCGGTATATTTGCATCAAAAAAGTAATTATGGCTCTAAAAGTCCACACCTAATTGCAATTAATGCTATTTCAGCGGAGTTATTTGCATTTAGTTTTTGTTTTATATTGTAAAGGTGCGTTCCCACTGTTCTTGGGCTTAAACACATCGTATCAGCTATTTCGTTAGTGCTTTTTCCTTTGGCAAGATCCATAAAAACCTCAAACTCTCTGTCTGATAAAATTTCTACAGGATTATTCTCACCGGATAATTGAGTTATTGCCATTTGTTGTGCGATAGTTGGTTCTAGGTACTTCGTTCCACTATTTACAGATCTAATAGCTTTAATTAACTCTTCTGCTGCACTTCTTTTTGTAAGGTAGCCAAGAGAGCCTGCGCTTAGTGCTCTTTTTGGGTGAACTGTATCTTCATGAGCCGATAAGACTAAAATTTTAGCTTTTTTATCAAATGCAATAATTCTTTCAATTGCATCAAGGCCTCCCATACCTGGCATCGTGATATCCATAATAACAACATTTGGTTTATGTTCTTTATATGCGGTAATACCAAGCTCACCAGACTCTGCCTCAGAAACAACAGACATGTCTGATTCACTTTCGATCAACATTTTGAAACCCATCCTAACAACCGAATGATCATCCACTAATAATATATTTATTTTAGCCATGTCTTTTATAACCTTATTGGAATTAATATAATCAATCTTGTACCTTGCGATGGACTCGTTACCAAATCAAAGTTACCCTTTAGAGACTGCACTCTCTCTTTAATCCCTATTAAACCAAATTGCTTTGAGGTTTTAAGAATTTTTTTATCGAAACCAACTCCATTATCAGAAAACTCTAGCTTTATACTTTTCTTCAAGAGGCTTAAATGAATTGTAATCTCACTAGCCCGTGAATGCTTTAATGAATTATTCATTGATTCTTGAATAATTCTATAGATATTAATATTAATTTCCTCACCTAAATCATTAATATTACCTTTAATTTTTAGCGAAAATTTTAGACCTCTATGTTGGTTCTGCCAACCACTTACTGAATCTTGAATAGTTTCACTTAAGCCTAAATTATCAAGTGCGCCAGGTCTTAATTTCCTAACAATATTATGCATACCATCATAAATTTGATTAGCTGCAGAAGTCACTGAAGATGCACTTGTCTTGATGTCATCATTCCCGTCAGATTTATTATTTATATTTTGAGCAAATATTTTAATTGCAGATACATACTGTCCTAATTCATCATGCAGCTCTCTAGCCAAGCTTCGCCTCTCGTCCTCAATATGCTTTTGAATAATAGAAGTTAATTCTCTATTTTTTTGAAGTTCATTTAGAGATTCTTGCGCTTGAATTCTTTCAGAAATATCTCTCATACTAACAATATCACCAATTAACTTTTTTGTTTTAGGATCAATCAAAGGTGATGCAGAAATAGATACATCAATTAATTTTCCATCTTTTGAAATTCTTTTAGTTTTGAAATCGTGTATAAATTTATTTTTTTTCATTAGAGTGAGATTTTTATCTAACTCTTTTTTAAGGGAGTCAGGAACAATCAAGCCTGCTGATTTGCCCAATACTTCCTTTTTTTTATATCCAAATATTCTTTCTGCAGATCTATTCCAAAAGGAAATATTCATTTTTTCATCGTGAATAATTACTGCATCTGCTGTTTGTTCGGCAATCAGCCCTAATCTTTTATTCTCAAACATTGTTTTTTGGAGGGAAGATCCCATTGCATTAAAATTCAGCGCGATAGATCTAAACTCAGGGACATTGAAATGAGGCAAACGAGCGTCAAAGCCACCTTTGCCTATCTTCTCAATTGCCTCAAGCATATTGTTCATTGGTCTAAGCCATTGACCTAGTAACCAATATACGAAAAAATTAAATAATAAAAAGAAAATTATTGTTGTTGAAAACATGGTTCTTAAATCCACCCATGCACCACGAATCGCGCCTGACGCATTTGATTGGACAACCAATCTGCCAGATTCAATCAGTCGAGAATTTGATTCTTTTTTTGGGGCAATAAAATTAGTAAACCATCGAGGTGGTTGAACTTCTACCTTATAAGAAGATGATGGTGATTGATAAGTTATTTCACCCTGTTTATTATAAAGAAAAATATCATTACTACGCACATATCCTAATTGTCTGAGGAATCGTCTGACAACATCATGCGTAGTGCCCCACTCCGGGTTTTGAACTGATCTTACTATAATTGTTTCGAGATATTGAAGGGTGACTTTATTTGCTGACTCAACACCTTCTTGGATTGATCTTTTAGATGAGGCCACTGTTACTGATGCTAACGCTATTATTAAAAAAAGCATAATAAGTGTTATGAGTAAATTAAATCTTAATCTAAGAGTCATATACTAGAATTATATATAAAGTTAAATGAAAGACTATTATCATATGCTAGTTAAGTAACATATAGCGCATATTCATTAAAAATAAATTACTTTATAAACATGAAGAATATAATTATTATTTATAATGGTTTAAAGACATAATACTTTAAAAAATTAAATAAAATAAACGTGAATTAAATTAATAAAGCTTTAGGAGATAGGTTCCAATGTCAATAGAATCAGTAAGTAAGGAAAATCGTGTCTTTAATCCTAGTAATGAAATAATTAAGAATGCAAATGTATCTGGGATGAAAAGTTATAATGCTTTAGTTAATAAATTTAAAAATGATTATCAGGGGGCATGGGCGGAACTAGCTAAAGAATTATTAAGCTGGGATAAACCGTTTACAAAAATTTTAAATGATGATGACGCACCATTCTTCAAATGGTTCGAAGATGGAAAAATAAATGCATCTTATAATTGCCTAGACCGACACCTAAAAACTAAACCTAATAAAGTAGCTATCATCTTTGAAGCCGATGATGGAAAAGTAACCTCAATAACTTATTTAAATTTATATGAAAAAGTTTGCCAATTTGCTAATGGATTAAAAAGTTTAAACTTGAAGATTGGTGATTGCGTAATTATATACTTACCAATGAGTATTGAAGCGGTAGTGGCTATGCAGGCATGTGCAAGACTTGGCCTTATACATTCAGTAATATTTGGTGGGTTTTCAGCTAAGAGCATTCAGGAGCGAATTGAAGATACAGGAGCAAAGCTTGTAATTACTGCTGATGGACAGTTTAGAGGAGGTAAATTAATCCCTCTCAAAACTGTTGTTGATGAAGCAATTCAAATAGGAAAGTGTGATTCTGTAGAAAATATAATTATCTACAATCGTGCAAATACTAAATTAAATTTAAGTAAAAAAGATATTTTATGGAATGATCTCACCGCAAATAAACCGAAAGAATGTGAGCCAGTATTTGTAGATGCAGAGCATCCATTATTTATACTTTATACATCAGGGTCTACTGGAAAACCTAAGGGGGTTCAGCATTCGACAGCTGGCTATCTTCTTCATGCAATCAACACATGTCGATGGACTTTCGACCTACAAGATAAAGATATTTACTGGTGTACTGCTGATGTCGGATGGATAACTGGTCACACATACGTCACATATGGTCCTACGGCACTTGGTGTAACACAATTAATATTTGAGGGTGTGCCAACATATCCAGATGCAAGTAGATTTTGGCAGCTGATTGAAAAACATAAGGTGAGTGTTTTTTACACAGCTCCAACTGCGATTAGAGCATTAATTAAAGCATCGGAAGTCGCTCCTAAAACTCATCCAAAAAAATACAATCTTGATTCTCTCAGACTATTAGGAACTGTTGGTGAGCCGATCAATCCAGAAGCTTGGATTTGGTATTACAAGAATATTGGTAATAATCGTTGCCCAATAGTAGATACTTTCTGGCAAACAGAAACTGGTGGGCATGTGATAACACCACTTCCTGGAGTTACCCCTCTGGTTCCAGGGTCGTGTACCTTGCCATTTCCAGGAATTGATGTTGATGTTGTAGATGAAGAAGGGAAAGATCAAGAATGGGGTAATGGGGGGTTATTAGTTATTAAAAAACCTTGGCCCTCAATGATAAGAACAATATGGGGTGATCCAGAGCGATATAAAAATAGCTATTTTCCAAAGGAATTAGGCGGGCAAACCTACTTGGCTGGCGATGGTGCAATTCGAGATAAAAAAACAGGCTACTTCACAATTATGGGTAGAATCGACGACGTGCTCAATGTGTCAGGACATAGGTTGGGCACAATGGAGATAGAATCAGCCTTAGTTGCAAACCATATGGTTACAGAGGCAGCTGTCGTTGGAAAGCCTCATGAAGTCAAAGGTGAGTCAATTGTTGCATTTGTTGTGCTCAAAGGGCCAAGACCTTCAAAGGATAACGTTGAAAATGTAATTAGTGAACTTAAAGAATGGGTCGCAAAACAGATTGGGCCGATAGCACGGCCAGGAGAAATTCGTTTTGGAGATAATTTGCCCAAAACTCGATCTGGTAAAATTATGCGGCGCTTATTAAGAACAATAGCTAATGGAGAAAAAATAACTTCTGATATTTCAACACTAGAAAATCCAGCAATATTAGACCAACTTAGTGAAACTCTATAGAATAAGAAAATACATGTTTATACGACTTTAATGAATCATAAAATTCAATTTTACCTAAAAAAAACATTAATATTCATAAGCCTATCTGTACTTATATTATTAGTACTTGGATTCCTATCCTTTAATTTTTTTATTCAAAAAAATCTTGATGAATTTAAAAATAAGCTAACAATAGAAATAAGTCAGCAATTTGAAAAAAAAGTTGAAATTGGAAGTATTGAAGCTCATTGGAGGGTTACAAGTCCAAGCATAACCCTTAATAATCTCTCTATTTATAATAGCACCCTAAAAAAATCATTTAATTTAAAAAAAGTACGTATTGATATCTCATGGCTTTCACTTCTGAAATGGAAACTAGTTCTTGATGAAATTATTTTGTATGAACCAATTTTAGATATTGAAAAGTTAAATATAAATGAATATGCAATAGGTGGTATTTCAATTAAAACAAGTAAAAATTCTTCAGCTGCCAATTGGCTTCTTAATCAAGATGAAATTATTATAATTAATGGCAAAATAAGATGGACCGATCGAACCAGAGATGCTCCAACTTTAATTATAGAAAAAATATCTGCTACTTATGAATCAGCAGTTAACCTTTCGAATCTTAACCGCCGTAACTTTAATATAAATGGGGAGTTGCTAAAATTAAATAATCAAAAAATTAATATAAATGGATATTTTGATAGTTCCTCAATTGAAAAAATAAAAGACAGTGCTGGACAACTAAGACTATCTATTGCCAAAGTGAATATTAATACGTTTAAACCGTGGGTAGACTATCCAGCTGAAATAATTTCAGCTACAGGTGATATTGATATTAGAGTCAATTTTATTGATGGCAAAATTAATCAAGTAGATAGTCAATTAGATGTTAGAAATTTCGTTACTAAAATGAATGAATTAAACGAACAAACGCTCACACTTAAGAGGTTTAAAGGGCAGATTTCTTATATGCTAAAAAAAGATGTTAAAACATTTATAGTTTCAAAATTTAATATGGCTACGGATAATGGTATCAAAGTGGAACAAGGAGAAATAGCGGTATCAATAAATACTGTAGAAAAGAAGCTTAATAAAATTAGTCTAAAATTAAACCGAATCAATCTTCAATCAGCTCATGATTTAATAAAACATTTGCCTTATACAGGATATTTTCAATCAATGATTCAAGAGGCGTCTCCATCAGGACAGTTAAAAGATTTAAAATTAGAGTGGAAAGTTTCAAATAATCATTCTCCAGAACTGATTTTAAAAAGCCAACTTTTAAACATAAGTATTAATCCTTATCAAAATTTTCCTGGGATAAAAAATCTAACAGGAGTAGTAGATATAAAAAAATCTAAGGGAACAGTCAGATCTGTTTCAAAAGATCTGACTGTTATAAAAAACGATATTTTTAGACAGCCCATAAAGTTCTCTCAGTTTTCAGGATTAATTGAATGGAAAGACAATTTATTTAATTTAAAAAATATAGTAATTCAAAATAAAGATATCAATTCAGTAATTAATGGTAGCTATAAACATAAAGATGCACAGTCTGGCATTATGGATATATCAATAAAAATTCCTTCCATCGATATATATAATTTAAAAAAATATTACCCTTTGCAACTTGGAGAAAAAACTCTACATTGGTTAGATACATCGCTACTGAAAGGACAGGCTAAAAATACAATAATTATATTGAAAGGGAATACCCAAGATTTTCCATTTGTAGACAATGAAAATAAAGCAGATTTTGATAAAGGAATTTTTACTATTGAATCGACTATAGCTAAAAGCTTTATTGAGTATGGAGCAGGATGGCCAGAGTTAAATAGTTTTGATTTCAAAATTAATGTGAGAAATAATGATGTTAAATTTCAAAGTATTCAAGGTAATATTTTGAACAATAATATTATAAAAATGATTGGGAATATTTCACCATTTAATATTGAAGAACCAATCATGAATATCGACTTAGCTCTAGACAGTCCAATACCAAAAATCATCAATGCCATAAATAAAAGTCCAATTAGGAAGGTGATGAAGGGTTTTATTGATGAAATGCAGGGCGAAGGTCCAGGGCAACTAAATGTAAAACTTAATATTCCTCTCAAAGATGAAGATAATATAACCTTCAATGGGTCTTATGAATTTAAGAATAGTTATCTAATAAATGATGATTTAGGAATGCCAAAAATTAATAATATATTTGGTTACCTCAAATTTGACGAAAATAATGTAACAATTTCTGATGCAAAAGCAAACCTATCAGGGAGCCCCCTCTCAATTGGATTAAACAATATAGGGGACACAACACAAGTTAATATTGATGGGATTATTAACCAAAAATTTGTTTTATCGACTTTGGGTAATAATTGGGCAAATAAGGTTGTTGGTGAGGCCCACTGGAAAGGTGAAATTAAATTAGGAGACAAAGCAACTAGCATTAAAATTGAAAGTGATCTAAAGGGTCTAGAGGTAAATCTGCCCCCTCCTTTTAATAAGAAAGAAAATGATATAACGACATTTTTATTAGAATCAGAGCCAATCAACTCCAATCAAGAAATGATTTCTCTTGAGCTTGGTACCTATGCAACCGCAAGGTTAATAAAGGAAAATAATCATGCAGGTGCATTAAGTATTAAGAGTGGGTTAATAAATGTTAATACTGTTCAAACAGAAATACCTGATGAAGGAGTTTTACTCTCTGCTGATCTAAATAAAGTTAACTTAGAATTATTTAATTCACTATTAAATAACCTTAGTTCAAAACCTTTAATAACAGATGCAAATATTAATATTCAAGAATTAGATATCTATGGTTATAAAATATTAAATTCAAATATAAAGTATCTCCCGAGTGATAAAAACTCAAACATACAAATATTATCTGATGATGTAATAGGTAATATTTTATGGAATAAAACGGATAATCTTCTTAAAGCTGGTTTTGAGAAGCTACATCTCAAAAAAACTAACGCATTAACTAGTAATAGAAGTAATTTTATCTTCCTAAATCCTCCGAAAGTAAATATCAAAGCAAAATCATTAATGCTTGATGATGATAACTATGGCGATCTAAGCTTACAAGCTATGAAAGAAGATAAAGTGTGGAATATTCAAAATTTTAAAATTAATAATACTGACCATACAATAAGTGGAACAGGTCTTTGGATAGATGAAGGTCTAAATCCAAATACGTCCATAAACTTTACCTGGAACGTATATAATATTCAAAAAACATTTGATCAGCTATCATATCCTGAGCTAATAAAAAATGGTGAAGCTAACGTTATAGGAATGTTAAGCTGGCCGAATAGCCCTTTTGATTTTAATAAAGCATCTCTTAAAGGCAACTTCTCCCTAACAGCAAAAGATGGGGTGGTTCTAGAAGCTAAGCCTGGAGTTGCAAGACTGTTTGGCCTGTTAACACTTCAGAATCTTCCAAGAAGATTAACATTGGATTTTAGTGATATTTTCAGTAAAGGGTTTATATTTGATAGAATTAATGCAGGAGTTATAGTGAATAATGGAATATTAAAAACAAATAGATT
>Ga0209192_10001747_pt1 | contig 16695 bp, 22 predicted proteins | sample ArcticOcean_MG_C_11_FD_187433 | JGI IMG/M metagenome (GOLD analysis project Ga0209192, IMG submission 187433) | Marine microbial communities from western Arctic Ocean - ArcticOcean_MG_CB2_154 (SPAdes) (version 2) | ecosystem: Environmental > Aquatic > Marine > Oceanic | place: Arctic Ocean... | reverse complement strand
TGGTAGTGATGCTTTAGGACTTCGTTACGCGAATGGCTCAGGTGAAGTAGAACTAAAGGACAATTTAGGTGTTAGAAGGGTAAGACTTTCATGTGATCCCGATGACTACACTTATTTCAACGGAGCAAAAGGCGTTGGTGTTGGAAGAGACGTTGGTGGTGATGCTAAATTTGAAGTTAATACAGCTTTGAGTGGTGAAGTTGGTGCTAAAATAATATCAACAGCTGGTGTTGGTTTAGAAGTAGAAACAACTGCTCTAAATACTGCAGATATACAAAGATGGAAAATTGGAAATACAATTAAAGCTGTAGTAGATTCTGAGGGCAAGTTTGGAATTGGAAGATCAGATGCAGCAGCAGAGTTGGATGTACTTGGTAAAATTAGAGGAGTAGCTAAAGATACAAGTGGTTTTTCGATATTTTCTTTAAATAGCAATTTTACAGCAGCATCGGGGTTATTTTATGACACTGGTAGTGCATCACTTGTACTAAAAAATTCTGCAAACGTTGAAAATGTGAAAATAAACTCTGATGGAGATTCTTTCTTAAAAGGAGGTAGACTAGGTGTAGGAGCTGATCTTGTAACAGCTAGATCACTGACTAAAGTTTTTGTTGAAAGCGGAGATATACAAATTGATCAAGGTAATGCAGTAGCTGCAACCGGTATAGTACTACAAACGCCAGATGGTTCGGCAAGATATAAGATAACTGTAGATAACGCTGGAAACATAGTTTCAACACAGGTATAAATAAGTAAATATCGAATAAAGCAAGTAATGATATTGATATACCAAAGGGTATAAATTAAATTTAATCAAATATAATAATGACTGACAAGATTGTTAAGAATCTTAATTTTGGCGAAGACGCTAGGACTAGGATATTTAAAGGAATAACTAAACTTACAAACGCAGTTAGTTCTACGTTAGGAGCTAGCGGTAAATGTGTAATACTAGAAGACGGGCAGGGGAAACCTGTTATTACTAAAGACGGAGTTACGGTAGCAAACGCAATAACGCTATTAAATCCGGTAGAAAATATAGGGGCTACTCTTATTAAAGAAGCTGCTAGAAAAACAGTGAGTGAAGCCGGAGACGGTACAACTACTGCTACGGTTCTTTCGCATGCCATTCTAGAAGAGGCTTATCGTTCTCTGCAAAGTGAATCACCAAGAGATATTAAGCAGGGTATAAACTCCGCTGTTGAAAGCGTTGTTAAATATTTAGAAAGCATTTCAATACCAGTTGAAGGTAAGATGCTAGAAAATGTTGCTTCAATCTCTGCTAACAACGACATCGTCCTAGGGAAAATAATTGCAAAAGCTTTTAGTAGCGTAGGTGATAACGGTGTTGTTATGATGGAAGAGTCTGAAGATGACGAAACAAGTGTAGAGCTTATTGAAGGTACAGAGTATGAAAAAGGTTTAAAGAACATGCACTTTGTAACTAATGAAGCAAATACCACTGCTGATCTAGAAAACCCTTTAGTTTTGTTGGTAGACAGCGAAATTGAAAACATAAGAAAGATACAAGCTATATTAGAATACGCTATTAAACAAAAAAGATCTTTACTTATAATAGCGGATGTAGACCAACAAGTTTTAAGTGCGTTGGCTATGAATAAGCTTAAAGGTAATTTGAAAGTAAATGTTGTTGATGCACCAACTTATGGAGTTCATAAAAAACAGATACTAGATGACTTAGCATTGATAACAGGTGCCACGGTGGTAGACGAGAATTTAGGAGATGATCTAGATTTAATAAGCCCAGATTTTTTAGGTACATGTACAAAGTCAGTTACATCTCAAACAAATACAATTATTCAGCTTAACGAAATGCCTGAAGCGGTATATGAGCTAACGTTGGATATAAAGAAACAGCATGACACAGAGAACAACGTTACTAAGAAAAACAAGTTAGAAAGGCGTCTTGCCCGACTATCCGCTAAAGTAGCTATTGTAAAAGTCGGAGCGAATTCTGAGGTTGAACTAAAAGAAAAACTAGATAGAGTAGAAGATGCAATATGTGCTACAAAAGCTGCAATTAAAGAAGGTATTGTTCCTGGAGGTGGAATAGCTTTGTTAGATGCTTCTAATATAGTTTCTAAAAATAACAAAAGCGAAGCAGCTTTGTTAGAGGCTATAAAGTCACCTTACAGAACGATATTAAAAAACGCAGAAATTAATGAAATTTATCCGTCATCAGAAGGTGAAGGTTTAAATGTGGTTACAGGCAAAATGGTAAATATGATTGAAGCAGGAATAGTAGATCCTTTACAGGTTACTAAGAGTGCTTTAAAAAATGCAGCTAGTGTAGCAAATACAATATTGTCAACCGATTGTGTAATCAATAACTTAAGAGTAGGAGATGAAAGCAATAGGTAGTTACTTAATAGTAAAAAAAGAAAGAGAACAAGCCTCTAAAACAAAAGGAGGCTTGATTCTTACGGAACTTCAAAAAGAAGATATTAGATATAAGATTGGTAAAGTAATATCAGTAGGTACGTTGGTACAAGGTATTGCTGCTGAAGATAAGATTTATTTTGACAAAGCCGCAGGGCACAATATTGAAATAGATGGAGAAATATACCAAGTAATAAAATTACATGATGTAGTTGTTGTTTTATGAAAAAGCTAGATGCAGCAGATGTTAGAGAACTGAATCTGTTAAAACATTATCGGACAATCCGTAAATGGGCTTGTAAAACTAACAACATTCAAGAAGCTGACTTAGAGCTTTTGATATATTTTGATTGCTTGGATTTATTTACAAAAAATGATTACAAAACCGGTACATTAGCTTTTAGCTGGGACAATAAGAGATGGAACAGATTACTGAAAGAAGGATGGATAGTTGTATGGAGGAAAAGAAATATGACTACCCAAAAGTACCATATATATAAAACATCTTTTAAATGCAGACAGCTAATAACAAGGCTTTATAAAATGATGTTAGACAAGGAAGAAATTCCTTTAATAAAAAATCCTAAAAGTTATACAGATAAAGTATTAACACAAGCAATTAAAAAAATTAATTATGGCAACAAATAGAAGCCCATTAAAAGCAGCAGGAGGCCCAAGCTTTGAAACTGTTAATATAAAGGCACAACCAGTAAAAACGGTAGAACCTACAAATGTAGCTACAAGTACGTCGGATTGGACCGCAGCTGGCGATGCGATATCTTCCATAGGTCAATCAATAGCAGGAGCTATGAAAGATGTTTCTGCTTCTAAAAGCAATTTAGAAGAAGCGGGTAAACAATTAGAAGATGGAAAAAAACCAGCTCCTAAAAAAAGTCGATTAGAAAAAAGGGTTGACAAAGCAAAAGCAAGCGGGAAAGATGCTAAAGCAATTAAGCTGCAATCTAAACTAGATGTGCGAAACACCGAGAAAGCCCAGAAAAAAGAAGAGGATGATGCTCAGATGATTGACAAAGTATCAAAAGCCAAAACCAAAGCGGAAGATTTAACAAAAGCAGCAAAAGCTAAAGCATCAGCTGAAAGTTCTAATTTTAACGAAGAAGCCTTAGAAAATCGCAAATCAGTTACCAAAGGTTATATGGACAATTTCCTTAATTCAGGAAAACAATATGATGATAATGCTTTTGCACCTTTAGCAATGAAAGTATCACCCGTTTTACAAAAACTAGGATCTACAGGTAAAGGTTTTAAATTAAGAGCATTTAAAAATAACTAATAAATATATAAACAAAAAAACAAAATTATGGCAAGTAATATAGCAAAAATAGCTGGCGGAGGCGGCGGCGGAGGCAACAGCCTGAGCGAGGTAATGAGTTCATACAGGGAAAAGGCTCTAGCTAAAAAAGCTGCGGAGCAAGGAGGCATCGCAGGAGCGGGTGGCTCTATGGCAGATGGCGCAGTGGGAAGTATTGATGCAGGTGGTTCAACAATGGGAGTAGCCCCAGCACAAGGAGTAGGTGTGGGAGCAGATCCAAGTGGAGCTGACCAATTTGCAGGTAAGAAATTTGAAATAAGCCCTGTTCAAATGAAAGGTTCTTTTTCTGAAAAAGCAAAAGGAGATGCAGAGGGTGTATTCGGAAATGAGGAAGATAGAAATAATTCATTAAAACGATAAAAATATAAAGTTATGAAAAACGAATTAGGCAGTTCAAAAACGTCAGGAGGCGTTGTAGGAGAAAACGCAATATGGGATGGACCTTTATCTCAAGAAAATAGACCTCATGGAAAAGGATCTAGCTCAGGAATTAATGGAATAAAATTAAAGTTCATGCAACCCGACGGAAGTATAAGTGGAGGATGCGGATGTGGTGGACAAAACGAACCTATTACAAGTAGAGCTAAACGATAAAAAAAAATGGATTTGGGAGATATAAAAATATACACGCTAAATACATTTACTTTAGGGTTAACAACTTTCTCAAATATAGAGATGGGATTAAAAATATTACTATTAGTTATATCTATTGGTTACACCGTCGGCAGATGGATTGACCTACATAAGAAGAACAAGGATGTTAAAGATAAGTAAATACAACATGCCCTGTAATCAAACGGACCAAACTCCGTTGCTAGCAAAGAAACCGCCAGCGCCGTCTAAAAAGAAATCATTAGGTTATTATAACGAAGTGAAATCTAAATCAAAAGAAGGAGCTGCTGCGGGAGGAGGAATGACTCAAGCTGGAGTTGATAAATATAAAAAAGATAACCCAGGTAGTAAGCTAAAGAAAGCTGTAACTAATTGCAATGCTAAAGTTGGTACTAAGCCGTACAAAAGACAAAAAGCTTTTTGTTCAAGGTCTAAAAGTTGGGATGGAGAAAGAGGCAAAGCCGCTAGGAGAAGATGGTGCTGTAGTAGGTTTTAATTAAAGACAATATGAAAACAACTGAAACTGGATATTTAAAAAATAGCCCTGATGTAAATAATTCCCAGAACAAAATTATGGGGAATAAGATTACAATGAAAGGAGTAGAGTTCAAAGTTTTAGGTGTTGACAATAACGGATATGCGAAGATAATGTATCCGGGACAAGATTATATTTTCCCTGGAGCTAAATACGTAATAGAAACACCTATAAAGTAATATGGCTTATAAAATGAAAATGGGTAAGTTATCTATGGACAACACTCCTATATACCAGATGGATACAGATGAAGGTGTTATGGGGCAAGCTAATAAAAACGGTTCTATAATAGTAGATAAAAACTTAGATCCGGAAGAGCGTGAGGATGTAGTTAGACACGAGAAAGTTCATTTAGATCAAATGTGTAGAGGCGACCTAGATTACGACGATAAGTTCGTTTATTGGAAAGGTAAAAAATATTCAAGATCCGAGATGGATGAAGGTGATGATAATCTTCCTTGGGAAAAAGAAGCTTGGAAAGCAAATAAGTTGAAATACACGTAATGATATAAGTATACAAATTTAAAATCAAATCAAATGAAAAAATTATTATTATTGATGTTTACCGTACTGAGTTTAAGCGCAAGCGCTCAGCTACAAAAAATGGCAGGTGCTTGGGAATTACAAAATAGAGATGGATTACTTTCATACACTATTATAGTTCTTAATGATGCTGAAGATGGAATTGAAGGATTAAATAGTTCAACTAGAGATTTACAAACTAGTGCTACGGAAAATATTGTAAGTCAGAGTGAAAATGAAATAATAACTAACTATGGCTTCTCTAAATTAGGATATAATTTAATAACTAAAACTTTTTTACATAAAAACGTTTTGCATAGAGTTATATTAAGGTCTAAAGATACATTACGATACAAATTAATATATAAATAAACAGTAACTAAACCAAGTAAATAATTAACACAAACAAAAATTATGAGTGCACCATTTAAAATGACTCCTGGAAAAGGGCCATACCAAAAAACAGGTAAAGGAATTCCTATGAGTTTCCAATCACCGTTAAATCAAAAAAGCTTTCAAGACAAACTTGCGGAAGCTAAAAAGAAAATTTCAGATAAAAACATTACTACAGGATTGAGGCGTCAAGCTGTAAGACAAGATAACGTTATCGATTCTTTAAATACTGTTGCAGATAAAGGAGAAAGAGCTGCAGCTATAAAGTATGGTAATAAAGCAAGAAAAAGCAAGAGTAATCCAACAGGAGCATTACCTGAAGACGCTTCAGAAGCAAATTACAAAACTAAAAAGTATGTTAAAGATTCTGCGTTAAAACAAAAGAAAAAACCTACGTACGAAGAAACGGTTGCGAGACTAAAAAAGAGAATCACAGATGGTAAAAAAGCAGTTAGTAAGAAGAATTTAGAAACAAGACAAAATAGCGTTATTGATTCTTTGAACACTGTAGATAAAGAAGGAGAGGCTGCTGCAGCTAAAAAGTATGGCAACAAGGCAAGAAAAGCTGTCCAAGATAAAAGAGCAAAGAATATATCAGAGATTAGCACTGGAGCATTGCCTGAAAACGCTTCAGAAAATACAGATTTAACGGAACAATATAGACGCAGGTCAAAAACAATGAAATAAGTTTTGAATAAATTATTCCAATGGCTTACAGGTGGCGTTATCAAGAATATTGGTAATGTCATTGATAAGCTTACTACTACTGAAGAAGAAAAGCTTGTAATAAAAAAGCAAATTCAAGAAATACTAGAGAAAGCAGATAACGATGCTCAAGCTCAAGTTACGGATCGATGGAAAGCAGATATGGCTAGTGATAGCTTTTTATCTAAAAACATACGTCCACTTGTGTTAATTTATTTAACAGTAATATTTACTGCTTTATCTTTTTTTGACGGTAACATTGGAGGCTTTGCAGTTGCAGAACAGTATATACCTATATTCCAATCATTATTGATTACAGTGTATGGAGCTTACTTTGTAGGTAGGACTTGGGAAAAAGCAAAAAAAATAAGTGATAATAAATAAGTATAATAATTAAATTAAATCAAATGAACAAAATTAAAGAAGAACATTTAGTAAAAGTTAGAGATCATCAAGCAAAAATATCTAAATCTTTATTAGATATTGGGTTTGTAGAATCTAAGAAACATTCTCTGCTACACGATTTAGCTGAATTTAATAAAGAGGTTGAATTGTTTAAACAAGAACTAGAACAAGAGTACGGGTCTGTGAATATTAATTTGGAAGATGGTACTTTTGAGGAAATTAAAAAAGATGGAGAATAATATACGAAAAATAAGTATAGGCTCTGATTATAAGAATGACGCTATGCACTATGCTGTTGGACAGCAAGTGTATGGTGGTCATACTATTTCTAATATTATTTTTGAAGAAGACGATAGTTCTTACAATATACATATTAAAAAAGAAGACGAGGTATTACCTTGGAAAAAATTCAATAAGAATATGGCGATTTCTATTGAATATGATTTAGAATATTAGTGCAAAGCTTAAATTCTTTTATTGTAAAACCATATAAAGGCAGATACAATAATGAACTAGAAAGTGGTTTAATAACTAACGCTAGTATTGAAAGCTTTCAGCACATAAGTAAAGAGGCTATAGTTGTTGAAACTCCTAAAAACATAAAGTCGCCTATAAAAAAAGGAGATATTGTCATGGTACATCATAATATATTTAGAAGATATTACGGTATGAATGGCAAACAAAAGAACAGCAGCACTTACTTTAAGGATGATTTGTACTTTGCTTACATGGATCAAGTGTATTTATATAAGCAAAATGGAAAATGGAAATGTAATTTGAATTATTGTTTCGTAACACCTATTAAAGAAACAGACGTTCTAAAGAGTCAAAAAGAACAAACTAATACTGGAATACTAAAATACGGTAATAGTGAGTTAGAAGCGCTTAAAATCAATCCTGGAGATCTTGTTGGGTTTAACCCTATGAGAGAGTTCGAGTTTATATTTGATAACAAGCGATTGTATTGTATGAAATCTAATGATATTGTAATTAAGTATGAACGTAAAGGAAACGAAGAAGAATATAATCCTAGCTGGGCAAAAAGCAGTTGAGGAATTAATAAAGGTAGCTAAAGAAAAGATTGTAGACTCAGATGATGATATTTCAGCTGACAGACTTAAAAATGCTGCCGCTACTAAAAAGCTCGCAATATTTGATGCTTTTGAAATACTAACACGTATTGAAGAAGAAGAAAGAATATTAGAAGACAAACCTAAAAAAGAGCTTAAAGCAACAGAGTTTAAAGGCTTCGCTGAAAACAGATCTAAATAATGTACGAGCAAAGTCTATACAAAATATTGCCAGACCATATAAAGGAAAGTGTTATTAAAAAAAATAATACCTACAAAAAATGGAAGTATGGCTACAACAAAGAATATGATGTAGTTGTTATTAGTAAAACTGGGCAAATAGGAGAAATATACGAAATACAAAATCTTAAAATAGCTTTACCAAAAACCCCTGGAAAAGTAGATAAAAAAACAGACAGATGGACTGTTGAAGAGTATCCTAAAGAATTAAAAGCTATAAAGAGCATATTTGATTGGAGGGAATACCCTGAGAATTTTAAAACTAAATGGGGAGCATATATAGATGAGCAATTTAATAAAAGAGAAAACGGTACTTGGTTCAATAAAAAAGGCGTGGATACTTATATTACTGGTACTCACTTTATGTACTTGCAGTGGTCCAAGATTGATGTTGGGCAGCCAGACTTTAGGGAGTCAAACAGATTATTCTATATATTCTGGGAAGCTTGCAAAGCAGACGAAAGATGTTATGGTATGTCATATCTCAAGAACAGGCGTTCGGGATTTTCATTTATGGCGTCTGGGGAGTCAGTCAATATGGCCACTATATCAAGCGATTCACGGTTTGGGATATTGTCCAAATCTGGAGCCGATGCAAAGAAAATGTTCACAGATAAAGTTGTACCCATTAGTGTTAACTACCCCTTTTTCTTTAAGCCAATACAGGACGGTATGGACAGACCAAAAACGGAACTCGCGTATCGTGTCCCCGCCTCGAAGTTTACCAGGAGAAGACTCGACTCGAACAAAGCTACGGAAATCATTGCAGGACTGGACACCACGATCGATTGGAAGAACACGGGCGACAATGCATACGATGGAGAGAAACTCAAACTCCTCGTCCACGATGAGAGTGGGAAATGGGAAAGGCCGAACAATATCCTCAATAACTGGAGGGTTACCAAAACAACGTTAAGATTAGGTTCTAGGATTATTGGAAAGTGTATGATGGGGTCAACCTCTAACTCTTTAGATAAAGGAGGAGCTAATTTTAAAAAGCTATATAACGACTCTGATGTTACTAGAAGAAATGCCAATGGGCAAACACGATCTGGTTTATACAGTTTGTTTATACCTATGGAATGGAACTACGAAGGTTATATTGATGAATATGGTACACCTGTATTTGACACTCCTACAAAGTCTACTTACGGGCCGGATGGAATTAAAATAGATTTAGGAGTAATAGAATACTGGGAAAATGAAGTTGAAGGATTACAAGATGATCAAGATGGTTTAAATGAATTCTATAGACAATTTCCTAGAACAGAAAAGCACGCATTTAGAGATGAGGCTAAACAATCTTTATTTAACCTTACTAAGATATATCAACAAATAGATTACAATGAAGATTTAAGAAATACTAATGTAGTTACACAAGGTAGCTTTCATTGGCAAGGAGGAATACCAGATACAAAAGTAGTATTTGTACCAAATAAAAGCGGTAGATTTTTTGTTTCTTGGATACCAGATAATCATCTTCAAAACAATATTATATTAAAGAATGGAAATAAATACCCCGGAAATGAGTTAATAGGGGCATTAGGGTGTGATAGTTATGATATATCCGGTACTGTTGACGGTAAAGGATCTAACGGAGCTTTGCACGGGTTAACTACTTTCACTATGGAAAATGCTCCATCTAATTGTTTTTTCTTAGAGTACATTGCTAGGCCTCAGACAGCTGATATCTTTTTTGAAGACGTGTTGATGGCATGTATATTTTACGGTATGCCGTTGTTATGTGAAAACAATAAGCCTAGATTGTTATATCATTTTAGAAGAAGAGGATACAGAGGGTTTTCAATGAACAGACCTGATAAGCTTTTAAATAAATTATCTGTAACAGAAAAAGAAATAGGCGGAATACCAAACTCTAGTGAAGATATAAAGCAAGCGCACGCAGCCGCTATAGAAGCGTATATAGAAGATCATGTTGGGCTTAAAGATGAAAGCTATGGAAATATGTACTTTCAAAGAACTCTTGAAGACTGGGCTAAATTTAATATAAATAATAGAACTAAGCACGATGCATCTATAAGTTCGGGCTTAGCTATAATGGCTTGCAATAAACACAAATATAGACCTAATGCAAAAAGAGCAGTTGCTCCAATATCATTAGGTATAAAAAAATACAATAACAAAGGTTATAGCTCAAAAATACAGTAAATGATACAAACTAATTATAACAGTTCGTTTCCTGATCAGATAGTATCTGATGGGGAAAAGCAGTCGTTAAAATACGGATCTCTTGTTGGAAGGGCTATTGAAAATGAATGGTTTAGAAATAATAATGCAGGAGGCGATAGGTTTGTTTCTAATTATCAAAATTATCATAGACTAAAGCTTTATGCAAGAGGAGAGCAGTCAATACAAAAATACAAAGATGAATTAGCTATTAACGGTGATTTATCTTATTTGAATCTTGACTGGAAACCTGTTCCAATTTTATCGAAGTTTGTTGATATAGTAGTAAACGGAATGTCTCAAAGAGCTTATGAAATAAAAGCATTTGCTCAAGATCCAGAATCTGTAAAGAAAAGAACTGATTACGCAGACAAGATTATGCGTGATATGGCAGGTAAAGAATTTTTAGATAACGTGCAAGAAACATTAGGCGTTAACTTATACTCTACTAAACCAGAGGAACTTCCTAATAATATGGAAGAATTATCTTTAAAAATGCAACTTGAATATAAGGAGAGTGTTGAAATAGCTGAAGAAGTAACTATTAATACTATTTTAGATAAAAACAAGTATGCTGAAAAAAGAAGGAGAATAATATATGATTTAGTAGTGCTAGGTATTGGAGCTACTAAAACTGACTTTAACGTAAGCAATGGAATAACTGTTGATTACGTGGATCCTGCTAGTTTGGTTTACTCTTATACAGAGGACCCTAATTTTGATGATATATATTATGTAGGGGAAGTTAAAACAATCTCCTTAGCGGAGCTTAAAAAGCTATTCCCACACTTAACAGATGAAGATTTAAAACAAATAAATAAGTATGGATCTGGCTCAAATTATTTAAGAGGAAATACTCTAGGAGAAGCTAACAACGACCAAGTTAGCATATTATTTTTTGAATACAAAACATATTCCGACCAAGTATTTAAAATTAAAAAGAATGAAACAGGCCTGGAAAAATCATTAGAGAAACCAGATACATTTAACCCACCACCTAACGATAACTTTGAAAGAGTGTCTAGATCTATAGAAGTTTTATATACTGGAGCAAAAGTGTTGGGTCAAGAGTTTATGCTTAAATGGGAGCTGTCTGAAAACATGACTAGACCATATGCTGATACTACTAAGGTTAAAATGAATTACAGCATTTGTGCCCCTAGAATGTATAAAGGTAGAATAGAATCTTTAGTAAGCAGAACCACTGGATTTGCTGATATGATTCAGTTGACACACTTAAAGATACAGCAAGTATTATCTAGAATGGTTCCTGATGGAGTATATTTAGATATGGATGGTTTAGCGGAAGTTGATCTTGGTAATGGAACTAATTATAATCCTGCAGAGGCTTTAAATATGTATTTCCAAACAGGTTCGATAGTAGGTAGATCACTTACACAAGATGGTGATGGAAATAGAGGTAGAGTGCCAATACAAGAATTACAAACTTCTAATGGACAAGCAAAATTAAGCGCTTTAATAAGTACTTATCAGTACTATTTACAAATGATAAGAGATGTTACTGGCTTAAACGAAGCAAGAGACGGTAGTGCTCCAGACAAAAATGCTTTAGTTGGTATTCAAAAAATGGCTGCAGCAAATTCTAATACAGCTACAAGACATATCTTACAGGCTCAGTTATCAATAACATTGGGTATTTGTGAAAACATAGCTTTAAAAGTAGCAGATGCTTTAGCGTTTCCTCTTACAGCGGAATCATTAAGGCAATCAATAAGTAATTATAATGCTGGTACCTTGGAAGAATTATCCACTTTAAATATACATGATTTTGGTATATTTTTAGAATTAGAACCAGACGATGAGGAAAGAGCAAAATTAGAAGCCAATGTACAAACCGCTTTGTCTGCTGGTTTAATTGGTCTAGACGATGCTATTGATATTCGCGGTATTGCTAATATAAAAACAGCAAATGAGTATTTAAAAGTTACACAACAGAAAAAACAAAAAAAGGATCAAGAAGCACAGCAGGCTAATATGGCTGCTCAGGCTCAAGCAAACGGTCAATTAGCTGAACAAACAGCTTTAGCTGAAACACAAAAGCAACAGGTTCTTACAGAACAGCAAATACAATTAGAGCAAGCAAAACTTCAGTTTAAAATACAATTATTAGAACAAGAAGCTAATATTAAGAAACAATTAATGGGCGAAGAGTTTAACTACAATATGCAGTTAGCTACTGCTCAAGGGGAAGCTCAAACCGGTAAAGAATCTAAAAAAGAAGATAGAAAAGACGAAAGGGCTAAAATAGTAGGTACTCAACAAAGTGAACTAATAAACCAACGTCAAAATAATGCTCCACCTAAAAACTTTGAATCATCTGGAAATGATGTTCTTGGTGGGTTTGGACTCGAAGGATTCGAGCCTAGATAAAGTAAATTTTTAATTATTTAATTATATTATATTATGTCAGAAACAGTAAAGCAAGAAGGAGACTTCAAAATTAAGTCTAAAAAACCAAAGAAGTATTCGAATGACGCAAGCGTTACTAAAGTAGAATTAGCAGCGCCTAAGGAAGCTGAAGTAACTAAAGTAGAAGTACCTTCTACGGTTGTTGTTGAAAAAGAACCAGTAGTAGTTACTGGAGCTGTTGAAGTAGCTGAAGAAAACAAAGAACCTGTTTCAGTTGAATCAAACAAGGTTGTAGAAGATTTAGGAGTTGTTATTGAAGAAATAACAAAAGAAGAAGTAGCAGTTATTAAAGAAGTAGAAAAAGAAGTAAAGGAAGCTATAAGAGACGAAAGAGTTTTAGGCAAACCATTACCAGAAAATATTGAAAAGTTAGTTGCCTTTATGGAGGAGACTGGAGGTAACATAAGTGACTACGCTAGGCTTAACGCTGACTATTCAAATATTGATGAAAAAACTTTATTAAGAGAATATTACAAAAAAACAAAGCCTTATTTAGAACACGACGATGTAGACTTACTTATGGAAGACTACCTTTACGACGAAGAGCTAGATGAGGATAGAGATATACGTAAGAAAAAACTTGCGTTTAAAGAGGAGATTAACAAAGCTAGAAACTTTTTAGAAGAAACCAAGAGTAAATACTACGATGAGATCAAGTTGAGACCAGGCGTAACTCAGGAGCAACAAAAAGCTACAGACTTTTTTAATCGACACAAACAAGAAGAGCAGTCGGCTACACAAAGTAGGGATGAATTTATTAACGGTACTGAAAACTATTTTTCCGAAAATTTCAAAGGTTTTGATTTTAACTTGGGAGAAAAAGCATTTAGGTATGGTATCAAAAATCCTAACGATGTAAAAGATAATCAAAAAGATCTACAAACTGTTGTTGGGAAGTTCCTAAACAAAGACGGTAAAGTAGAAAACTTTGCAGAGTATCACAAAGCTATGTATGCAGCTAGGAACCCAGACGCATTAGCAACACACTTTTATGAACAAGGTAAGGCAGACGCTATTAGAGGCATAACAGCTAAATCTAATAACGTTACTACGGAAGTTAGACAGACCACACCTGGTGATGTATTTGTTAACGGCTTTAAAGTAAGGGCAATTAGCGGCGCTGATTCTTCTAAATTAAGAATAAAAAAACGAAACTTTTAACAAAAAAAATTAAAAAATTATGGCAAGTGTATTAACACCTGACTTCGGCTCAATTAAGCCGTCCCAAAAACAACAAGCATTAGATACTAACTACTTAAACTTTACTGACGGAACAGCAGATTTTGCTCAACAGTATTTACCAGAAATTTACGAACAAGAAATTGAGCGTTATGGTAACAGAACTTTATCTGGGTTTTTACGTATGGTTGGTGCTGAAATGCCAATGACTTCTGATCAAGTAATTTGGTCTGAGCAAAATAGATTACATGTATCATATACTGATGTAGCAAATGATGGAGCTAACGGACTTACAATTCCTATTGCCTTAGCACCAGCAAATCCTGCTGATTATGTTGCTAACGTTATTTCTATAAATCAAACAATCGTTATTTTAGATCCTGCAACAAACACTGAGTTAAAAGCTCTTGTAACTGCTTCTAATATTGCAACAGGTGCATTAACCGTTGCCCCTTATACTGCAGCTACAACTGTTGGTCTTGGTGCTGCTGGATTAAAAATCTTTGTATATGGTTCTGAGTATTCAAAAGGATCTACATTAAATGCTGATAACTACCAAAGCATTACTCCTTCTTTCACACAATTTAACAATTCTCCAATCATTATTAGAAACAAATACGTTGTATCTGGATCTGACACTGCACAAATTGGATGGGTTGAAGTTGCTACTGAAGACGGAACTGGTGGATATTTATGGTATTTAAAAGCTGAATCTGAAACAAGATTACGTTTTGAAGACTATTTAGAAATGTCTGTAGTAGAAGGAGAATTAGCTGCGGCTGGATCTGGAGCTTTAGCTGCTGGTAAAAAAGGTACTGAAGGTTTCTTTGCTGCTGTTAAAAACAGAGGTAATGTAAATGCTGGATTTGACGCTGCAACTGGATTAGCTGGTTTCGATGCAATCTTACAGAATTTAGATACTCAAGGAGCAATTGAAGAGAATATGTTATTTTTAAACAGAGGTACTAACCTTGCGTTTGATGATATGTTAGCTGGTGTTGGTTCTGGAGCTGCTGTTTATAGCGGTGGAAGTTCTTTTGGTGTATTTGAAAACTCTGAAGATATGGCATTAAACTTAGGTTTTTCTGGATTCAGAAGAGGTTCTTATGACTTCTACAAAACTGACTGGAAATACTTAAACGATGCTTCTACTCGTGGAGGTGCTCAACCTTTAACTAGCTCTCAAGTTGGAGATATTCAAGGGGTATTAGTACCTGCTGGAACATCTACAGTTTATGACCAAGTATTAGGAACAAACATCAGACGTCCATTCTTACACGTTCGTTATAGAGCTTCTCAAGCTGACGACAGAAGAATGAAGAACTGGATTACTGGATCTGTTGGAGGTGCTTACACTTCTGATCTTGATGCAATGGAAGTTCACTTCTTATCTGAAAGATGTTTATGTGTACAAGGTGCAAACAATTTTGTATTGTTCACTGTATAGACAAGAGTAAATTAATGTAATTGTTACCCTCGTTGTATTAACGGGGGTAATTATTACTCTTATAAATTATTAAATTATATTATATTATGGCTGTAAAAGCAAAAACTCAAGATACGTCTTGGGAAATTAAAGATAGAAATTATTATTTGTTACACGGATACTCTCCTTTAACTTATACAATAAACTCAAAACACACTTCAAGGATGCCTTTATTATGGTTTGATCCTGAAAGTAACATGCAAAGGGAGATTAGATTTGCTACAAACCAGCAATCACCTCTTAAAGATGAACAAAAAGGCGAAGTAACATTAGGTCATATAGTATTCCATAAAGGAGTTTTAACTGTACCTAAAGAACACCAGTCTTTACAAAAATTATTATCAATATATCATCCGGCTAATGGTAAAAGATATTCAGAATTTGATCCTGTATCTGTAGCTGTAGATGAATTAGACTTTTTAGAAATTCAAATTGACGCTTTAAACGCTGCTAAAAACATGGAAATTGATATGGCTGAAGCTATATTAAGAGTTGAAAGCGGATCTAGCGTTGCTGATATGACTTCAAAAGAATTAAAAAGAGATTTAATATTAATGGCTAAAAGAAACCCTGGTTTATTTTTAAACTTAGCTAATGATGAAAATGTCCAATTAAGGAACCTTGCAATAAAAGCAACTGAAGAAGGCATTATAAAATTGTCGCAAGACCAAAGAACATTCAAGTGGGGTAGCAATGGTAAAAAACTAATGACTATACCATTTGACGAAAACCCTTACTCAGCTATGGCTGCGTTCTTTAAAACAGATGAGGGCGTTGAAATATTCCAATCTATAGAGAAAAAACTGAAATAAACATGTAATACTTATATAAGGCTCGCACACTCGGGCCTTATATTTTAACTTTAAAAATAATTAAAAAATGGCTATAAATATAGACAAAGTGTACAAGACTGTCCTGGTTATTCTAGAACAAGAAAAAAGAGGTGTCTTAACGCCAACAGAATTTGGAAGGGTTGCTACGCAGTCTCAACAAGAAATTTTTACAGCTTATTTTGATGAGTTAAATCAGTTGCTGAGAATGCCTCAGACTTCATTAGCTTATGCTGATAGGATGGCTTTACTAGATGAAAAAATATCTTTATTTAAAAAGACCGAGCAACTATCTATAGCAAGTTCAGAAGTAACCCCAACGGCTTCTGTTCAAGAGCTTGGTTCTGTTATTTATTTTCAACAACTTA
>Ga0209192_10001743_pt1 | contig 16704 bp, 12 predicted proteins | sample ArcticOcean_MG_C_11_FD_187433 | JGI IMG/M metagenome (GOLD analysis project Ga0209192, IMG submission 187433) | Marine microbial communities from western Arctic Ocean - ArcticOcean_MG_CB2_154 (SPAdes) (version 2) | ecosystem: Environmental > Aquatic > Marine > Oceanic | place: Arctic Ocean... | reverse complement strand
TCCAGAAAAGGCTTGATTTGTTACGTCAATCGTCCACCAACCAGTATTATCACTTAGATCAGTTATTTCAAATAACAAAAACTCATTACTGTCAAATTTTTCAGTTATTCTAACAAAACCTTTTATTGGCGAATCGACACTTTGAATCGTTTGCATAAAATTATCTATATTGTCACCAGCATCATTTTCACTATCAATATACATTTCAGTAGAAATATTTTGTGATGCATTGTTTAGTCTTACAAATCCAGTGCCTGGATCTGTTGCGTTCGTAGAAATATCAAATGTATAATCAAAAGTTGCTCCTCCAAAATTACCATCTTTTCCTTCATCACCTTGTGCGCCAATTGCTCCTTGAGCTCCTTGATTACCTTGCGCCCCTTGTAATCCTTGAGGTCCCAATGGTCCAATCGGTCCTATTGGTCCAGGTGTTCCAGCAGAACCTTGAGCGCCAATTGGCTTACAACAAGTTACATATTGATTATATTTTTTGTAATTTGGATAGGACATAAAACGTATATATTTACTATATAATTATATTTAATTACTGAAAACTAAATATAATTAAAGATAAACTATTGTTTCACTAAAATCTAGACTATACTCTTTTGTTTTATTACCATTCTAGGATTTTCTAAAAAATTTACATCTCCACCACATATATCAATTCCAACACGCCACCTATCCTCTATAAACGAGCTATCTGGTGATGAATCGTTAAATACAAACATTTGTGGGCCAAAACAAAGTGTTTTTACAACTCCAGTTTCATTAATACTGCGTGTGTCTAATAGTATTTGAGACGACCCATCAACATTATCAAATACAAATGAGATACTATCTGTTTGATTCAATTCAAAAGATAATTTTGCACTTACATATACTTCCATCAATGAATCTTTAAAATACCCTTGATTATTGCTAAAATCTATGAAATCGGTAGTAAATATTGGATTTGTACCAGTCAATACATTTGGGTCTAGATCTGAATATAAGGTGGGTATATTTAACGACAAGTCGTGTAATGTAGCACTGAATATACCAATTGCACTAATATCTAAAACACTAGTAGATTCGCTGTAATTTCGCAAAACACGATTATTATAACTCGCGTCGTTTGTAACTATTGGATTTTTCGTAAAATTAACATTATTAGATACATCTAGATTTGTAGCACTTAAATCTATTGTTGTGAATGAAATATCGTAATTTAAAATTATATTTGAAATATCAATAATAGCAGAAGTATTCGCAGAAATATCCAGGGTATTTACAGCTATAGCAGAAGTATTCGCAGAGATGTCCAGGGTATTTACAGCTATAGCAGCAGCATTCTTTGCTATGGCAGCAGTATTGGCGATAATTTTACTATTTAATTCACAAACAGCTTTATCAGTTCCTCTAGTTCTTAAATAGCTACCATAATTATAATAGGTATCTCTACACGTTCCAGAGATTTATATAATTACTTTATAAAAATTATATAAATTAAACATTATGAAAATACATTTGTTTTCCGTTTTATACAAAAATAATCAATATTACTTGGGAATAGGAAATGGTCGCTGATCTGTCTGAATAACCATATTCTCCGGCATATAGACTGGCAATCTATCAAAGTAAGATACCTCAGGCAATTTTGTTAGCTGAGGAACAACCGGTTTTTCAGGAGTTACTAAATTTGTAGAGTTGATACCAAACAATGAAGACTCAATCTCAACAGAATTCTGGGAAAATGCTTCTCTAGGCATATGACTAGGCATGATACCCATACATGGTAATGCATTCATATAAGCTCTACCTACTTGAGAATAGGTATAATCAGTATATTTGGATGAATCCGTATAACTACGTTGTTGAAGACAATAATCATTGGGTGTATTTTTATTACGTGTAGAAGCCATATTAATATAACATAACATATTTTTATTTATACTTAATTGTATTTTTATCCGTTTGACTGTATGTTATTTTGGCATTTCGTTCATTCTCTCATCTATATTTTGGTTGATGGCTTTTTTTAATTCAATAATATCGTTTTCAATGGACGTTTTTTGAAAATAATTATACAATAATTTATGAAATAAGTCCAAATATTCATATGAAAATAATGTTCTAAACATGAATTCCTTTGTCATATATCCATTATATGTATGAAATACGAACAATTCATCTAAAAAGGGTTCCTTTTCTAATTGTTTATAAACCGCTTCTATTTTTTCAGCTATGATGGTTTCATCGAATTCTGTTAAACCAAACAACTGTAAATATTGGATCTGGTACATTAATTCACTCAATCCTTTCTCATCTTCATCTTCTTCTGTTATCATCTTGTATGTACAAATATAATCTAAATGTAGAATGCTCATTTACATAATATTATTCGTTTCGTTTAAACCTTTTTGTATTATTGTTGCGTAAGTTATTCTTCTAATATTGGTTTAATACTGATTTAATATTGGTTGGGGGAATGTCCTGACTTGTAATCCTTGTCTTTTTGTAACTCTCTAGAAGGAACACCACCTCTAATCCATCCATCAGCAGCTACACCTTCGACTAAATTAGCAGGATTTGTTATAGAATTCTTAATAGAAGGCAAAAGAGGATAATTAGAATAAGGCATATGAGATTGCTCAGTAGTTGTATTGATGCTCTTTTTATTAGTGATCATATCACCTTGTTGGATGTGGGATTCCAAAACAGGATTTGACGAACCACGCCCCAAAAAAGGCACCGTCTTGAATGGACGCTCGTATAAGCTGATACGACACTTGGGATTCGTGTTGATAGTACCAATAAGTAACTCAGAATTGGTATCAATATTACAACCACCGGCACCTACTTGGAAACCACCAGTGAAATTAATATTAGGTTGTGTCGTAGCAAATTCAATAGGTCTTTTCATACCACAATCCTGAGAGAAAAAGTTCGTTAAAAGGTAATTAGATTGAGATGTATTTTGAATATTTTTTTGACTTAATCCACAACTATCGTCACCGATTCTTGATAAACTATCAAATGTAAAATCTTTTGTAAAGGCTGACATTTATATATATATATTTAACAATATTTTTCTTAAAGATATATTTAATATTTTGTTGAATTCTACATTTGATACTATATATTTAGTTTTGTCCTACAATAGAACCAATTCTAGGATTATTTTTCATTAAAGCAAAATCATTTCCTTCTTTTCCGGAAACCATATCACCATAACAAAAGTCGGCAAATCCTTTTTGATCATTAGGTACTTGTGTATTGGCAGTTGCGTAAAAGTTGTATTGACCAAAGTCTTCAAATTCGAAACTATCGCCTAAACTTGAAAATAGTTTCTTCTTTATTTCAGGGTCATTGTCGAAATTGGATACAACCATGTTCTGTGTGTCTTCGTTTATTTTTTTTTCAACCGCTCTATTATAAGCAGGTGCCGCCATTTTTCGTTTAGGTTCGTCTTGTATCTCAGGTAACAATACATTCATTAGTGGATTTTTTACTGTTGGGTTTGTAAAATTATTTTTCAATGCTTTATAAACTTGTGGGTTCGTAAATCCTTCCATATGCTTTTGTGTTGTATTATCGTTATTGCTATTTTCGCCTTTATATTCTCTAGCATAGTATAATATAGCAATAACACCTAAAGTAATAATTCCTGTTAGTAAAAAATTATAATTCTGAGATACTAAAAATCCTAAAATAGTTAATAGAATCACTAGACGTGATATGGCATTTATTTTTTCGTTTTTATTCATGTTTTCTCTCGGCCATAATTGATTTATATGTCCTTTTTTAAATAATACTAATGGCTGATTGAACCAAATATTGGTAGTTTCCATTGTTATATATATATATTCTTAATTATTTATTTTTTCACTTTTTCCCCTTCTTTTACTTTTTCCCCTTCTTCTTCTTTTTCTTGTTACTCGATTTCACTGGAATATCAGTTCTCATTGATTTTTCAGGCTTTTCGCCTTCTATTGAAAAAATCATCTGTTCCAATTCATCTTCTGTCAATGGTTTTACAGGCGGTAAATTTGCGATTCGTGCTTGTTCTTGTGACATTTCCAGTTTCTTCTGTATAGACTTTTGATTTGCACGTTGCATCATTGCTTCTCTATTTTCTGCTTTTTTCATATTTTGATTCAAAGCATTTGTCATGGCCCCCATGTTTAACTTTCCACCACCCATTAACCCACCCATATTTGCCATCATTTCGGCCATATCACCGCCACCTGGACCACCTCCTCTTGGACCACCTCCTCTTGGACCACCACCTCCTCCTCCTCCACCCATTAACCCACCCATAGTTGCCATCATTTCTGCCATATCACCCATTCCACCACCACCTCCTTGTCCATTTGAACCCATAGCTTTGCTCATATTTGCCATTAATCCACTCATATCTCCCATTCCTCCACCACCTCCTGATCCCCCCATTCCCATTTTACTCAACATGGATTGAATATCTCCCATACCAGGCATATCTTTCATCTTTCCTAACAATTCACCTGCTTCTTGCATCAATTCACTCTCTTTAATTTCACCAGACTTGATTTTACTATCTAGTTTTCCTCCTACATTTTGTACTAGACTCATCAACTTCCCAGGATTTTTAAACAAGTTCTGAAATACTTCATTGACAGAAGTAGCATTTTCAGCATCAATGTTTAATTCCTCAGCAGTCTCTGCCGCAATTTCTTTTGCTAATTTTCCCAATTTTCCGTCTAAAAGACCACTAATGTGTCCCTGAATATCATCCGGTTTCGGCAACTGATCCAAATTAATTCCTGATACGTCGATGGGACTATCATCCATCATGTTTTGTAAATTGCTCATGGCTTCTTCCAACTTATTCTTCAAATCATCTTCATTGATTGCCTCAAATAGCTTTGCAGTGTCGCCAAAAGAATCTTGTGAATTTATCTTTCCAATCACTGAAAACAAAATGATTTGCAAATACTTCCAAATAGTATCCTTGGTATTGTCACTAATATCCGTTTTCCATAAATCCTTGAAATCAATTCCAGGTAAAAATTCCGTATTGATTTCATCTTTTACAAACATTTCCTCATTTTTGTACAGAATATCGAAAAATCTCTCAGGGAATACTTTTTTGATATGTTCAAATACTGTTTGAATACTATCTTCGTCTCTAGTTTCCTTGATATTATGTAAATCAAGATTCAATCCTTCTTTAAACTCAGGGAATGTGAATAAAATATCATTGATCAAATCGTAAATTACCTTTACTAATTCTTCTGTAATTTCTTGTGGTTCTTGAGTATCAACGTTATCACTTGATTTAGACATCTATACATGAAATATTCACTTATGTTTAAATCAAATCATTAATTAATTGTTATATATTTTAGATAGTTGGTTCAAATTCTTCAAATATTGAAGTGTTTTCTTTCTATTGTCTGGTTCTAATTGTCTTAGAGGTTCTCTAATTTTATCAATACCTTCCATTACCTTATCTGTAGCACCTTCATCCATTTTTAAATCAGATGAATAATCTTTTGTTAAAAAATAGTCCAAGTTCTCGTTTTCAATTTCTGCTTCATATTTTAAACATACATATCTATACCATACAGATACAATCTTTTTAGGATTCGCTTTTCTTAGCATAAGAAGTCCTGTTTTTGAAGTCTTAATATCACGATTGTCCGGAAATAAAAATTCTACATCTTCTAAAAATTCTTCAAATTGATTATTAAATGCCTTTAAGATTGTTGCTTTATCCATTTTATTAATTTGTATCTTTATTTTTAAATCTATTTATCGCATTTATATATATTTGACTATTATGTCATATATTCAACCTGAATAATGAATACTAAAGAATGAATAATGAAACTATATACCAACCGGTTTATTCATTTGTTGTAGCCTCATGTCATTATTACGTTGTTCTTCCATTTCTTTAAGTGAATTCTCACCCACTTTATCTGGACTCCAGTCATCCGGAGGTGTTTCTATAGCACTTTTATGATCAACTGTCGCATAATTATACATTTGTCTCGCGCCACCATTTCCTTTTGCTAATAATTCATCACTATCTTGATCCCAATAACTAAAATTATCACTTGCTACTCCAAAACCACCTACATTATCATTACCTATTGCAAATGCCATGGGTTCTCCATTAAATCCACTTGCTTTTGCATTGGCCATTTCTTCGCGTGGTTTTATTTTATCAGTAATATCGTTTCCAAAAATCACTTGATTGTTTTCCTTTAATAATAACATGGCAGGAACTTTTTGAACTTGGGGTGGCAATACGATTTTTTGTTGATTTTCTAAAACAACATACGTTCCACCATTTTGGGGATTTGTAACACGCTTATCGATACAAATAAAATGTATATCTTTCTTTATTTCACTGTTTCCGATAAGACGTAATACAGTTTTACACTTATCACAATAATTGCTATAGTACAATATAGAACTCATTATATTACTAAAGTAAATATATAACAAATATTTAAACTTATTTTTTACTAAATGTTTTTATTTATAATCGGTATTTTTGTGAGTTTCCTTATTTTGCGATTTTCCTTATTTTGCGATTTTCTTTTCTTGATTTATTAAAAAATTGATATAAAAATATAAACAATAATGTATATTATATATACTCAATATGATGGAACCAGTTATTAAAATCAACTCCGAAGAAAGCAATACGCTAAAATTTACTATGTCAAATATAAATCATAGTTTAGCGAATTCACTCAGAAGAATCGTGCTATCCGATGTCCCTACACTCGTTTTTAGAACTTTTCCACATAAAGAAAGTAAGGTAGATATTATCGTAAATACGGCTCGCCTCAACAATGAAATCGTCAAACAAAGAATTGGATGTATTCCCATTCACATTACCGATGTAGATTTTCCTTACCAAGAATACGTTGTTGAAGTCGATAAGAAAAATGATACAGACACTATTCAATTATTGACCACTGCTGATTTCAAAATTAAAAATATTTCCACTGATAAATATTTATCTGCTACTGCCGTGAAGGAAATCTTCCCACCTGACTCTATTACTGGTGATTATATTCCAATCACTAGATTGCGTCCCAAGTTGTCTGATAATATGGTGGGCGAATCTATTCAATTCAATGCTTATTTGGACATTGGAACTGCTAAACAAGATGGTATGTATAATATTGTCTCTACTTGCGCATATGGTGCTACTATGGATACTGTAAAGGCAACTGATGTTTGGAATGATAAGAAAAAGGATCTGGTCAAGAGTGGTATGTCAGAAGAAGACATTGAATTCGATAGACAAAACTGGTTTCTTTTGGAAGCTAAGCGAAATACTATTCCAGATAGTTTTGATTTTACAGTGGAAAGCGTTGGTGTATTTTCCAACTTCTCTATTATTCATAAAGCATGCGATATTATGATTCAAAAATGTAAGAATATTATTTCCATGATTGAAAAGGGGGATGTATCCATTGAAGTGAGTGAAAATACCACTATTTCGAATGAATACACTATTACATTGAAGAACGAGGATTATACATTGGGAAATGCTTTGGTCTATTTCCTATATGAAAAATATTACTCTGGTAATAAGACGCTATCGTTTGTTGGATTTCGCGTCCCTCATCCACATATTCCAGAAGGTGTTATTCGTATGGCATTCGAATCTGTCAATGACGCTACAACTGTTTCACAATATTTGACATTTGCTGCTGAAGACGTAATCAAAACATTTACAAATATTCAATCCAAATTTAAGGAGTAATTCTAGGCATATGTATATTGCGAATAACTAATAACTAATAACTAAAAATAATAAAAATAATAATAATAAATTATCTTTTTTTTTTGATAATATATATTATATAATAATGAGTTCAGAGGCAAAATATAGAGCAGACACAAGTAAATACATGGTGACAGAACGCGGTAGAATGCCATATGACTCTAGATTGTTTGAAGAAACAAGAATTCCGGATGATTATGCTCCAACAAAGGATAAAATACAATTTGTAGAAATTTATGGTATGCCTACTGATAATACGTCAGTATCATATGATTTAGATCGTTTGGACCATGAATGGCAAAATAAATGGTTTCAACAAAATGGTGACTTGAATATAAGAATAAAAAAGCGAAAAGGTAATGGATCAGATGATGATACTATACTATCCCAAATACAAAAATATCGTCATGATTTAGGTGAATTTCATAGAAATGACGAAACATATAAATTAGCCCTTGAGCAATTTAACCGAAAACATACAGAAAATAATAAACTTTTTCGCAAAAGAGAGGATATTCGCAAATCTCTAGAAGAAAAAACACTGCGTTCTATTTCACATGATGATGCTAGTGAATTAGGATGGGTTATAAAAAATGACCCAAAATATAAAATACATACTTCATCTAAACATAATGCGCAATACGTGTATCCAAATGAATTTAGAGAAAGATGGACTGGAGAAAAAGTTCCTATATCTGATAAATCTATCTGGTTAGGTAAAACAATTATAGATGAAAGTGGTAAGCGCGGAGGCAAACAATATAAATCTAAAAAAATGAAAAAATCAAAAAAGGGTAGAAAGATGAAAAAAACAAAAAAGGGTAGAAAGATGAAAAAAACAAAAAAAGGTAGAAATATGAAAAAATCAAACAGAAGTCACAAATAATAGTGTTATTATTTCTATTTCTATTTCTATGGATATCTATACTACACAACGCAAAATAAAAAATAAACTAGTACCAGTTTATTTTTTATATTTTTATGTATTTTTATGTATTTTTATTCGACTATATCTGTTGATCAACTGTTACATTGTCAGTAGTAGAACTATCAGCCACATCATTTTTCTTACTATCCATATGATTCTTTCTCGCATCATAATTCAATGCAAACATTTGCTTGGATGGATGTAGTCCATTGAAATAACGAATCACTACATCCTTATTGACATACTCATTATTAGGCATAAGAGTCTTCAAGTAAAGTTCATGATGAATTGCGAACATGTGTATTTTAAACTTTTCTGGAAATTCCTTCAACTCCTTCTCCTTCTTGATATAGCAACGAATATAGTTGGTAAATAACTCGTTCGTATAGGCATGAATCATGTTTCTAAACTCATTAAACGGACTTTTATGCTCATTATAATATTGCAAATACTCCGTCATCTTTCCAGACTGTCTCAAAGTCAAATATTGATATTGGAGTTTAGGTTGATTTCCTCTTAATTGACGTACGTGTTCGTATGTAGGATTTCTGAACTTGTAACGTTCTCCCAAGTTATTTTTAATCATAACACCTACATTATCATAAGGTGTATTCATAGAAGCCATTGATTCTCTACAATTAATCAAATCATCATTTGACTTTAAAGGAACATGTTTTACAGTAGTAACTGTATTTGGTTTTAGACCAAACTGCTCAATATCATTGTTGATTGGAACAATATGAATAGTCATGTTATTCTCAATATGATATACATTCACCAGATATAGAGCCATGTTTTTGATAATTTTCACGATTCTATTTCTAGGATGTTGCATCACAAAACTATACATGTACTTCTTATTTAAATCCTTTAAATCCATACCGACAGATGCGCATACTTCATTAAACATGTATCTAAATGTATTTTCTTCCTTGAAACCACCCTCCATAAAGAAGCAATTTCTTCCACCTACGCTACTACGTGTAGCAATTTCCCAACTATCTGTTTCTGTTTCATAAAATACATTCATCATGGTGCCTTCTACAAATGTCTCTGCCACATAATCCAATTCATTTCCATTATTTGATTCAATAGTCAAACCATCTACAGGTAAAGACTTGGGAGGCGCAAAACTGACAACTGTTCCATCATCCTTGAAAATAACCGAACGCAACATACCTATAGAAGAAACCAATTCGTTACTTAGCCATTCTTTGTCATACTTTAGAATATGATAATTTACACCATTTTTTTGTTTCCAAACATTGTACTTTAAATTTAGTGAATTCGCAATGTCCTTTCTATCCTCATCGCCACCACAAAACAAACCACCAATCTTGGGAATATTATTTAATAAATACGTCATCTTACTTGTTATATAGTATTTCCTTTAATAGATTTTTTAAATCAATTTTTTTCGTTATTCATAATAATTTCTACTATAAATATAGAGTAATGACAACACAATCTACTAATATTTATTTACAATTAGGAGATATTATTCAAATATATGCTCCATCTAATTCAGAATTAAATCAGCATACATTTATCATTGAATATATTGACAATAAAAAAATAAAGATTACTAGTGAAGATGATGCGAAATATGTATTAAATATAGATGCTGGTGGTGAATTAAGTGACGAAAGCATTCAATCTATTTCTATAATAAGTCGTCCTGAATCGAATGGTTATGCTAAGCAAAATAGTTTAATACCTGATACGTGGGTGGATATTTATTTCGGTGGGCAAGTACCGACTACCATTACCGGCAAAATTACTAATTTAGAAGAAGATATGATTGAAATCGAATTAGTAAATGACTCTACAGACAGAGACGATGACGCGGTTAATGAAAAAGAGACTATTTACATTGATTTTGGTTATAAGGGTATTCCTGAAGATATACCCATTGACAAAATTGTTATTCGAAATGCCCCTGAAATTGAGAAAAATGTCACCATGGACAGTGCGGTAGCACCTGAAACAGGTATTGAGGAGAGCAAAGGCGACGATGAAAATGATTGGCTAGAGAAAGAAGATGGTGAAATATATGAATCATCTAAAGGAGATGTAGTAGAAACGACTATTCATGTTCCAGTCGAGAAAGTAAAGACGCAAATAAAGGATATTCTTTTAGATGCAGATCAAATCGATTTTGGTCCTCAATTAGAATCTATCGTCCAAATGGTCGAAGTTCCTGAAGAGCAAAAGAGATATGGTATCGAGACACAGACGAATGAATTGTTAGATGACTTGCTTGCATCTGTTCCAAATGTTCAACGCACACGCAGCGTATTGAATAACATACATATTATGATTGAACGATTTAAACAACTAAGAAGCAAATTTTCCAGCTTTGACCAAAATGGTAATGCAAATATGCCTCTGTTTAAAGGTTCCGATTATAAACCACTTGTAGATAAAGTAACCAATTTGAATTATAAATTGGCATGGATCTTACCAGTGGCACAAAACATGAAAAAACTGTATGATTTAGATAATGGTGAAGACATTGAGTCTTCTGATGTAATACCAATGACTCTTGCTCAGAGCAGAATAAGTGAATTTGATATTCGCGAAATGTACAAGACGAATTCCGATAAATATTCCACATACATGAATAAATTAAACCCTTATTTAACTCCATTTGAAACAGTCGATAATACGAATGCTCTGACGGTTACAAATGTCTTGGATAATTTCGACACAGTTATTGATAATTTGGACAAGTTTTATTCATCTATTGCTAAAAATGATAAAATTAGACGAAAACGGTTTTTAATTACTCGCTACAATCTCGGACTTTCAAAATTACAGACAACTGAATTAACTTCCATACAGATGAAAACGAAAACAGTACCCATGACAAATAATGATTTGATGTCTGTTAAATCAATACTCACTTTACAAGAACCAGTTGTTCGCTTTTCAAATATTACATTACCATCAACCAATATATACGACAAGTCAAATTTGAATCTACATTTTTTGAATTATTGGCAATTGTTCAGAGAAAAAACTTCGATTACCACCAAATTCGTAGATAATTTGAATTCATCGGTCCAGTTTGAGGACGATGAAAACCATTATTTAAAAAGGAAAACCGAATATTTATTGAGTGAAGACAATAACGACCCCAATAAATTCGAGAAATTCCTTAAAATAATTATTCCCAAAACACGTACATTGTTTAATCTAGTTAAAAAACACATCAATGGTAAGTTGTCACTCGTATCTGTTGTAAATTATTTACAACCTTTTTTAATTTATTTAGATGATATTTCATTCAAACAATATGAAGAAATTACTGAATTTATTGAATTGAAAATACTGGATTACAAAAAACAATATGCTGAGAATAAAGAAGCTTTCTCCAAATTGTCTAGTGTAAAAGATTCCTTTGTTCATGAAACCATTTTGTACAAATTGTTGAGAGGAAGAAAAGACATTGGTGATGTAATTATGAGCGAATATGGACTAGGTGGTCCAGGAAAATTATACAAAGGAACTGTTCCAAAAGAATCCGTATTGTCGTCTTCTGAAATGATAAAATTTATGAATAATGTTGATTACACTAAACTATTCAATACTTCCATGACTATTTTAAACATTGATTTATTTACTCCTTTCAATTTCGATGATTTATTGGAAGAGAAAAAGGAGGAGTTTCAAACCGAACTGAGTAAAAAGGAAAAAGAGAACCAGTGTGCTCAATACGTTCTGACAAAACGATACATTTCAATCGAAGACTCGAACGCGGATAATGATATACCTATTTATTTTGACAAGAAATACGATCCTACAATGTATGATATTATAAGCGAGTACAAGGCTGAGCAAAGCGAAATGGATGACGGTGCCTTTAAAACATTTTTAATTGACCAACTAATAAAAAATATTGGATTAAAGCGACCTGAGGCCAAGTATGAAGCTACTTCTATGATACAAAAAAAGAGAGAAGTTCAAGATGGACAGTATGCGGTCTTGGAAATAGACAATATCGATAATGTGAAGTATTATTACTACAAACGCGAAAATAATACCTGGGTCCGTGATGAAAAAATACCAGAAAATTCATTCTTTGGTTCCAATGACCTCTTTTGTAATATTCAAAATAAATGTATTCAAATAGACAAAAAGTGCGCCGACTCTGTGGTTGGTACAGAGCTTGTAAAGAAGGATTTAATTCGTGAAATGTATGACGAGTTCGATTCTAATTACATTGAAGGCGTAGATAAGTACAAAAACAAAATGAATGCCTTGTTTACATTCGAAAGAGATAGAATATCGAAACTGAAAACAATCAATCATTTTTTGCTATATAAATATGAAAATGCGACTATTAAAATAGGAATCGGCGTGGAAGAAACGGATATTATTATTTCTCCTCATGTGAAATTATTAGACGTTATTCTAGGACAAGGTGATTTTGTTAAAAAGCAAAACGATATTGTGCGATTTGTCACTAAATATACACGTTCTGCTCTAACGATTAACGACGAAAATCAATATTGGTTATATTGTATTGATACTAGTACGAAATTATTGCCTACGTTTGTATCCAAATTAGCAAGTGTATTTGTTGAGAATGGTGATTATTATGAAGCTATGACAGTTATTAAAAATGATCAAGGTGTTGATATCGACGACCGAACAGTCGATAAACACAGTGGTTGGGAAATTGAACGAATCATGATGAGCAGCGAAGAAGGGTATGCCTCCACAGGGTTTAAATTACAAACGAGAGAAATTATTGAAAAGGATGCTGGAGCCGCCATCTTTCAATCTCCTTCTGAACAGAAACAACTCAAGAGTGAATTATTGGCTAATCCAAAAGGGAAAATTATCAACAATGTCATTACTTCTGTATCCAATTATATGGGAGTTGTTCTAGAAACACAACGCGAAGAAATTATAAAACATACATTATTGGCGTTGGAAGCTACTGTTGATAGTCAAGATGAATATGAGGCCAAAATAAAGAGTGCTACTAAGAAAATGCCAAGTTACAATGATGTTTTTAATAAATCTTTGCTAACATTTACGCTTTCTTATATGTCTCTTTATATTGCGGTTTCTATCCCATCTGTTACTTCCAAAAAAACGTTTCCTGGTTGCAAACGGTCATTAACTGGTTATCCAATTACAGGAGACGAAGATTTGACAAATATTCAATATATTGCTTGTGTGGCTGCCGGTATTAAAACGAGTATTTATCCTTGGAAAGCATTACCAAAATCATCTGATAAAATCGCTACTGCTATGAAAAATACACTTGACTTTTATATTCTTAAACAAGGCGAGATTAAAATGCTTGTTGATGAAAAACGCAGCTATTTATTAGAGAACCAAGATGATTTAATTCCTATTGACCTCGATATTAAGAATTGGATTAATTTTTTACCACCTTTACAAGAAATTACCAATAAAACGCCTTCTAATTTGGATACCGCATTTCGCAATTCAATATTAGAGAATTTAAAAGTTGGTTCAAAAGACCAATTTGAACAAATTAGAATAGTGAATTCAAAGATGATTTCTTTTTCCATGGCTATTATTCAATCTATTCAGAAAGTGGTTCATAAAGAGAAGCTATTACTTACAAATGCCAATAAAGTTCCTTTTTTACAAAACGCGTGTTGTAATACAGGCGAATACAAAACCCTCGATTATTTTGCTAAACGCGAGTCTTCTATTACGAATAACAATGATATCGTGTCTTATTTGTATAATATTGCCTTTGATATGGTGAATATGGCGCAACCCACATTACTCGTAGATCCAAAAGACACGAAGCTTAAGTTTCCACCAGTTAGTAATGAATTTTCAGAAGACACAATATACAGGGGTTTTATTGAATATTGTAATTTTAACAGTGATATTCCGATTAATAGTAAATTAATGACGGTTTGTCTCTCGAAACCGGATGATTATGACAAAAATGAATCCTTGAAAGAGAATATTCAAAGATTGAAAAAAGAGGGTAAGACGTATTCGCTACAATCTTTCAATGAATTATTGGATTCAGTTAATAAAATGAATATAGTGCCAATCGATTTAGTTCAAACCTATCCATCTAGCGTTTCCCATATTAGAGATTTGATTACGCATATGATTGACACTAATAATGACCTAGGTGAAGATTTCTTGACGCAATTCGGAAATGTATTAGATTCTTATGGTATGGAAAACCAAACCGGAAATACCCATACAAGAGAATTGAGAAACTTGTTAGGAGAGAAAATACAATCTTATGAAACCGATATTATTGAGTATTTAGATTCATTTGCTAATTTAACTCGCACTGAAAAGACAAATATGACTGATTTTATCAAGACAATCATGGATTTTCACCCCAATGGTAATAATTATTTCACGAATACCGAAGATGAAACATTATATCGGTCTATTCAATTTGTAAAAACGTCTATTTTTGATTTTATCAATGTATTTCCGAATATCGTGTCGAATCATGTTAATTATAACGAAATAAAAATTCCTACTCATTGGAAATTATCTGACGATCATAAACTGGATATTAAAACTATAATTACTGGATTTTATGCCCCTTTGCGCAAGTTTTACGAAGACACTATGATTCGTCCTTATTTACAAAAGAATGAATCCGAACTACAAGATTTCTTTCAATTGGTTAATTATACCAATTTGTATGCGAATATGATTACATTGGGTGGAGATGAAATAAGCTCTATATTAGATAATAAAACAACCTATCAATTGTTCCAGTTTTACTTTTTATATATGATTAAGCATCTTATTCAACTTACTGATGACCGCGACTTACTACGTGGTGAAGTGATGCCTTCCAAGGAAGAGAATATCATTACAACCACTGTAGAAATCGAAGAAGATGCTATGGCAGAAATTACAGAGATTGATATTGTGAGAGGTGAGCAAAGAACAGTTAGAGAGAAAATAGCGGATGTTACTGTTACTATGTTAAATATCATTAAACGAGAGAAAAGTCTTATTAATTTGAATGCTCAAATGGTGAAAGAAAAGGTGAATCGTTCCAAGGACAATGAAAGACATAAAATAACCTCTACTTTGCGTGATTTGTCAAAAGAGGAAAGAGCTATTGAAAATCTGTTTAAAAATCATCGCCTAGAACGATGGAACAAGGGATTACAAAAAGGTTTAACTCAGTATGTAGCCAAAACATATGATGAAGAGCGTGCTGATAGAGAAAAGGAACAAATTATGGAGCAACAATTGGCAAACCGCGACATGATGGGTCAGGCTCTCACTGCGGACCATGAAATAGCAATGGTAGAACAAGAAGAGGGGCAAATAGTTGCAGACAGAATAGAGGAAGATGTCTATAACATGAATGATATTCCGGATGATGATGATATGGGCGAAGTAGATGATGATTATCGCTTACAATTTGATGATAATGAAGATTAATCTTAATATTAATATTAATAAAAATAAATTATATACATTATATACTTTATTTTTGGGTGTATTTCTCTCTATGTAATTCTATATGAGTCTATTTACTAGATGTAATATAAAATGTAATATTGAAGTAATAAAAAAGATACAAATAACAAACTTAGAATACAACGATAGAGAGAAATATTAATAAATACTAATAAATAATTACCCAGAATACATTGATTTATCACGCATTTATTAGACCATTGAAATTGGATAGTGTATATTTAAAAGGTGGATTTCCCACAAAACGAGGATAAATAAAACAGCCATTTTAAGCATGTTTTTATCATCGATATCCGACGGATCGACAAGTGACTTTTTCGATTTCAGTTTTAAGGGACATGAATTTCATGTAGGTAAATTGCGCTTGATGATTTCCATTTCTCAAAAAAGTGAAAAAGTCATGTAGGGCATGTAGGTAGCCCCCTACATATGAAGGGACTGTTTTTGACCCTAAAAAGCTTGGATGTCTTTGATAATAGTAGGTAATTCACTTTTACAACTTTTTTCAATTCAATTTTCAGATTTTTAAAAT
>Ga0209192_10001737_pt1 | contig 16753 bp, 17 predicted proteins | sample ArcticOcean_MG_C_11_FD_187433 | JGI IMG/M metagenome (GOLD analysis project Ga0209192, IMG submission 187433) | Marine microbial communities from western Arctic Ocean - ArcticOcean_MG_CB2_154 (SPAdes) (version 2) | ecosystem: Environmental > Aquatic > Marine > Oceanic | place: Arctic Ocean... | reverse complement strand
CTTTGTTGTATAACAATTTTTGGAAACTTATTAGAGTGATCTTCAGCTAGCCCCGCAACTTTTAAAGCAGATTTCCGAGCAATTGATTTATATATTTCTGATATATCGCTGTCTGGATTACTTATAATTGAAGGGTTACCTTTATCAAGACCCTCTCTAATTTTAATATCTAATGGTAAGCTACCTAGTAGCTCTGTATCGTAATCTGAACACATTTTTATTGCACCATCTTTACCAAATATATGCTCTTCATGACTACAATTCGAACAAATATGAGTGGACATATTTTCAACAATCCCAAGTATTGGAATATTTACTTTTTCAAACATTTTAAGACCTCTTCTTGCATCAAGGAGAGCAATGTCTTGGGGTGTAGTTACAATTACTGCACCTGTTACTGGAATTTTTTGGGCAAGAGTTAATTGAATATCACCGGTTCCTGGGGGTAAATCAATTATTAAATAGTCTAGATTATCCCAATTAGTTTCCTTAAGTAGTTGCTCTAGAGTGCTTGTTACCATCGGGCCACGCCATACCATTGGAGTTTCTTGGTCAACCAAAAAACCAATAGACATAACTTGAATGCCATGTGCAATTAAAGGATCCATTGACTTACCATCCTTGCTATTTGGCTTTTGAGAGATACCTAGCATTTGTGGTTGACTAGGGCCGTAAATATCTGCGTCAAGAATACCAACACTGGCACCTTCATAAGATAAAGCAAGTGCTAAATTAACAGCTGTAGACGATTTACCAACACCACCTTTTCCTGAAGCAATAGCAATAACGTTTTTAATTTCTTTGATTGGGTTAATCCCTTTCTGAGCTTGCCTAGTTAATATCTTAAGTGACCAGGAAATGATAATATCTAAGTCTGTTATTTTTTTAAGCCCTTCTTTAATAATATTTTCATAGAGAGTTGTTTGACTTTTAAAGGGAAAATTTAATTCAATAGACAAATTAATTTTATTACCTTCTATGTCAATTAATTTTATATTTTTCTCTGATATAAATTTTTGATCTAATTCTGGGTGATTGAGTTGTAAAAGATATTCTTGTATTTTATTTTTCATTTTTAGCTTTTATTGTATTAAAAAATATTTCTAATGTGATTAAAGGTCGTATTTGATAGAATACTACTTTATATTCACCTAACTGTCTGAATAATAATGCGTAAAATTCTTGTAACATCAGCCCTACCATATGCTAATGGAAGTATACACCTTGGGCATCTAGTAGAATATATCCAAACTGATATTTGGGTAAGATTCCAAAAAATGCAGGGTAACCTAGCATACTACATATGCGCAGATGACACGCACGGTACCCCAATAATGCTCATGGCAGAACAAGAAAATATTACCCCAGAAGATTTGGTTGAAAATATCCATAAAGAGCATTCAAAAGATTTCGAAGATTTCCATGTTAATTTCGATAATTTTTACTCAACTAATTCATCAGAAAATAAGGAGCTATCAGAAGATATATATAAAGCTCTTGTTAAAAATAATAAAATTTTTGAAAAAGAAATAGAACAATTTTACGATCCTGATAAAAAAATGTTTTTACCCGATCGTTTTATTAAAGGCGAATGCCCTAAATGTAAAACAAAAGATCAATATGGGGACTCATGTGAATCTTGTGGTTCAACATATAATCCTACAGACTTAATTAATCCATATTCAGTTCTAACTGGATCATCCCCTGTAAAGAAGAAAACAAAGCATTATTTCTTTAAGCTTTCGGAGTGCTCTGATTTTTTATCAAAGTGGACCAAATCAGGAACCTTGCAAAAAGAGGCGAGGAATAAGTTAGAAGAATGGTTTAAATCTGGCCTCTCAGACTGGGATATCTCTAGAGATGCTCCATATTTTGGCTTTGAAATTCCTGATGCACCAGGAAAGTTTTTCTATGTTTGGTTAGATGCGCCAATAGGATATATGGCCAGCTTTAAGAATTTCGCAGAAAATAATAATTTATCTTTTGATGATTTCTGGGCAAATAATAGCGACGCTGAATTAGTACATTTCATTGGTAAAGATATTCTGTATTTTCATGCCTTATTTTGGCCTGCTACATTAGAGTATTCAGGCTATAGAAAACCGACTAAGATTTATGCGCATGGCTTCTTAACAGTGAACGGTGAGAAAATGTCTAAATCTAGGGGTACATTTATAACGGCAAGAAGCTATCTTGATAACATTGAAAATCCTAATTTTTTGAGGTATTACTACGCGTCAAAATTAAATGATTCGATGGAAGACATAGATTTAAATTTGCAGGACTTCGCGGCAAAAGTTAATAGCGATCTTGTAGGTAAATTTATAAACATTCCAAGTCGAACATCTGGTTTTGTTGCCAAATATTTTGAAAATAAACTTGTCCCAATAAAAAATATTGAAGATAAAAAAGCTAGAGAATTAATCTTGGGAATAACTGATATGAAAGATTTAGTTTTAGAGCATTATGAATTAAGATTATTTAGTAAGTTAATTAAGCTTTTGATGACCCAAGTCGAAGCTTTAAATGAATTCGTTAGCCACAAAGAGCCTTGGGTGCTTGCAAAAAATGAAGATCAGCACAAAATTAATTCGGACCTCCATCAAACTTGCTCAACTTGCCTTCATTCTTTTAGGTTGGTTAGCATCTTCTTAACGCCAATTATTCCAGAATTGACAACAAAAATTTCTTTATTCTTTAATGAGCTACCTTATGAGTCTTTTTCAGATATTGAAATTGAGGCTAATTCAATAACCAAGTATGAGCATTTAATGCAAAGATTAGATTTAAAAGATATTGAAGCAATGATTAATAGTAATAAATAAGATCTTAACTTTAGCTAGTATCTTTGTTGTTTTATCTAGCTTTAATCGCTAACAAAATCCTCTGGTAAGGGGGGATGGTTTGCTTAATCATTTGTTGTGATGCTATACACATATGATTTGAAATAATATCTATCAATCCTTTTTTACTTCGAACAAAATTTCCTCTATCCAAGGAAACAACTAAATTAGTAAGCGTCTTTTTATTTGTCAAATAACAATCAAAACTGAAAATAGTACTTTTTTTACTCATCTTACTTTTTATTTTAATTAAAAATTCCTCAATAACTGAATCAGGTAAGTGGTGGAAGACGCCTTTTAAGATAATAATATCGATATGCTTAATCGGTAATTTTTCAATTTCCTCTATTCGCAAACAATAAAATTCTCCGTATTTTGAGTAATTCTTTTTTGCATAACGGATGCAGTGTTCTGACATATCAATACCGATATATTTTTTTGAATTTTTAAAAAAAATTGAGGTATTTCCAGGCCCACATCCAATATCTAAAATAATTTTATCTTCATGGTCTTTGATTAAAGTGCACCATGCTTTATTTGTTCTTTTATGTGCAAATACCCACTGAACAAAATTATAAATTAAAGGTATTTCAAGTAGGAGATGTAATCCTTTTTTTTGGGACATGGTTCCTCCAAATACCTATCTGGGGAATAAAATTAGTATTTATTTTTATAAAGAGATTGTTGGGTAGGTAGGTATTATCCATGTTACTCCTGCTAGGATTATTAAATCATAATCATACTTCAATAGTTTTTGAAATATCAAGAAATTTCATCCATAATTTCATTAAGAACTGCTTCTGGATTTTTTGCTTGAGTTATTGGTCGACCGATAACTAAAATATTAGATCCCATTTTTACTGCATCTATTGGAGACGTTACTCTTTTTTGATCATCTTTGCCACTACTGAGTCGAATACCAGGAGTCACATATAGAAACCTTTCTGGGAGTGCACTCTTTATATTTTTGATATCTTTTGCTGAGCAAACAATACCATCCAAGTTAGCTTGGCTCGCATTTTTAGCAAGAGTAAGAATATGTTTGTTTATTGAAGAAGTTAGTCCAATCTCTTTTAGGCTATTTGAATCCATACTTGTTAATAATGTTACAGCAATTAGGTATGGATCATTATTAGATTTATCGATTCCTTCTTTTGCTGCCAGCATCATATCTTTTCCACCTAAAGCATGGACATTTAAAATAGATACCCCCATTTTAGATGCTACATAACATGCCTGTTTTACTGTATTCGGAATGTCATGGTATTTGAGGTCCAGAAATACTTTAAAACCTTTTTCTTGAATCCATTCAATCATTTCAGGCCCACATGCTGTGAATAATTCTTTACCAACCTTAATACCACATTTTTCTGGAGGCAGCTTTTGAATTAATTCTTTTGCTTTATTTGTATCATTTTGATCTATTGCTATAAATAATTTTGGAAGTAAATTCATTACTTACCCTCAAGAATAATATCAGCAGGCTCTGATGGAAGAGATTCCCAAGCATTACAGGCTGGGCATTGCCAATGAAATTGGCGTGCTTTGAAGCCACACTGATTACACATATAAAACCTTCTATTACCTATAGTATTTTTAATTGTTTGTTGAATTAATTCTATATTGTCTATTTTATTTGTTTTTCCTATCGCTTGTGCTTGAAACAGTTGATCCAGTGCAGAAAGACTAGGCCTTTGTATTAATTCTTTCCTGGCTATATTTTCTGCTTGGTTTGGCCCTTCATTTTTTAGCACTGTTTCATATAAAACATTTAGTAAGGATTTAAGTTTATAAATATCAAAAAATCTGGACAGAATTGATAACCCTTCATTAATTTTCTTTAAAGCTTGAAAAGCTACGATAATTTTTGGAGCAACTAACCCTAAATATTCTGGTTGCTGAAATTCAATTTTTTTCCAATAAACTATTGCTTCTTCATACAATTTTTCTTCTGCATAAATATCCCCTAAAAGAATATTCGCTCTAGTACAGTTGGTGGATTCTTCAAGAGCCTTATTTAATGTTTTTTTCCCTAATATATATTTTTTATTTAGGATTTGACCTACCGCAATCTCACAAAAATAATGGCTAATTGCAATTCTAAAAGTTACTCCAGATACTTTTTCTAATTCAGTAGCAGTTTCAATAGCTTTTACCCATTCACGTTCTTTTACATAGATCTCAAGTAGGGTATTTAATGAGAATTGATAATACTTTTCTCTATTTAAAACGAGAAGAATCTCTTCGGCTCGATCGTATAACCCCGCTTTAAAATAATCTTGGGCTAGCTCTGCTTTTACCGAATCTTTTTGGTTTGGTGTGAGCTCTCTCTTTTCAAGAAGATTTATATGGAGGTTGATTGCTCTATCTATTTGACCTGTTCTTCGAAGAAGACCTCCTAAAGCAAAATGTAGCTCTAAAGAATCGTTATTTATTTTAATTGCATTATCAAATGCTTCTATTGCTTTTTCATATTGATTGGTAATTAAGTAATGTAAGCCTTTAAAGTACGCTGAAGGCAAGTCTGTGCTCTCAGAAATTATTTGTTTAATATCAACCCTAGCTGCAAGCCAACCGAGCGCAAAGAAGAATGGTATTACTAATAACCACCAGAATTCAAATTCAACCATATTTAAATACTTCTTTTAAGTTAAAAAAAAAGCATATCCTAATCTATCAAGAATATACTTTTTTTATTTATTATTTTTTAATTATCAACACGTGCTCTTAGCTCTTTACCCGCTTTAAAATGAGGAACATTTTTTTCTGGCACGTTTACCTGTTCCCCCGTTTTTGGATTTCTTCCTATACGTGGCGGACGATAATTTAAACTAAAACTCCCAAATCCCCTAATTTCAATTCTCTTATTATCTTTAAGAGAGTTGCTCATAACATCTAATATTGCCTTAACAGATAACTCCGCATCTTTATGAACTAGCTGAGAAAATTTAGCTGCTAATAGATTAATGAGTTTAGATTTAGTCATTATTTTCCATCATCAAGCTTTGCTTTTAGAAGTGCTCCTAAGTTTGTTGTCCCTGCATTTTCTATATTCTTAGGTGCTGCTTCTTTCTTTGTTGAAGTTTTTGGTTTTGGCACCTTTTTCTCTTCTTTCACTTTAGCCTCTACCTTATCTTCAGAATGGCTAGATGGATTAGGGTCATCTGTTAATTGTTTAACACCTAGAGATATTCTTTCTTTTTCAACATCAATTGAAATTATAAGAGATTCAACACTATCTCCTTTCTTGTATGATTTTACAGCTTCGTCACTTGTTTCTGTCCACGATATATCGGAAAGATGAATCAATCCATCGATACCACCTTCTAAACCAATAAATATACCAAAATCAGTAATTGATTTGATATCTCCAGTAATTTTGTCATCTTTTTTATGTTCTGATGCAAAATCTTCCCATGGGTTTTGTTTACATTGTTTCATACCTAGGGAAAGCCTTCTTCTACCTTCATCAATCTCAAGGACCATTATTTCAACTTCATCACCTAATTGAACTGCTTTTGATGGGTGTATATTTTTATTTGTCCAGTCCATTTCTGAGACATGCACCAATCCTTCGATTCCAGTTTCTATTTCAATAAAGGCACCATAGTCTGTTAGATTTGATACTTTACCAAATAGCCTTGTTTTTACTGGATATCGCTTATTTAATCCAATCCATGGATCTTCATCTAGCTGTTTAAGGCCTAAAGATACTCTATTTTTATCTTTATCAAATTTCAGAACTCGAGCTTCTATTTCATCACCGATGTTTAATATTTCTGAAGGATGCTTAATTCGTTTCCATGCAAGGTCAGTTATGTGAAGTAATCCATCAATTCCGCCTAAGTCTACGAATGCACCATAATCCGTTATATTTTTTACAATTCCTTTTACGTTAGCACCTTCTATTAATGTTGCAATGACAGCTTCAGAGTTAGTACCAAGCTGTTCTTCAAGGACAGCCTTTCTTGAAACGACCACATTATTTCTTTTTCGATCAATTTTTATTATTTTTAATTCACACTCTTTATTTTCGAAAGGAGATGTGTCTTTTATAGGCCTTACATCAACTAAAGAACCTGGTAAAAATGCCATTATTCCATTTACTGTAACCCTTAAACCACCTTTAACTTTTGTACTAACAAATCCATTAACAATTGTTCCGTCGTTCATTGCATCTTCAAGATCAAGCCATGCTTGCATTTGTTTTGCTTTGACTCTAGATAGAATTGTTGAGCCATAGCCATCTTCTATTTTTTCGATAGCAACTTTTACATGGTCTCCTAAATTAACCTCAACACTTCCTTTGTCATCTAAAAACTCTTCTGTTTTAATAATGCTTTCTGATTTAAGTCCAGCACTTACTGTAACAAAATCACTTTCAACAGAAATAACTTCAGCAGTTATAATTTCACCTTGGCGCATTTCTTTAAGCGCCATACTTTCTTCAAATAATGCTGCAAAACTTTCTGGATTTGTATCTTTTATAATATCTGTGGTTGCCATTTAATTTTTAACCTTAACAATGAAATCCCAACTAGCGATGGGGAAGTTTAAATTATCTGATAATTTTGGGTTATCAGGTTTTTTTATAATTCTTTAAACAAGCTTAAAATTTTATTAACTGTATGATCCTCACTGAGGTCATCTGTTTCTAAAACCCATGCTTCTTCAACTATAATAAGAGGAGATACCTCTCTGCCCTTATCTTTTAAATCTCTTCTGGCTATTTCTTCAGTAATATTAGCAAGATTAACATCATTTCCTTTTAATATCAATTGTTTATATCTTCTTTTTGCTCTTTCATCAACGCTTGCATTTAGGTATATTTTTAAATCAGCGTTAGGGAAAACTACACTTGTCATATCGCGACCTTCTGCAACAAGCCCTGGCAGTTTACAAAAACTTCTTTGATAATCAAGGATAGTAGCTCTCAATTCACTGTGTATTGCGATCTCTGAGGCGATTTTACCTATTAATTCAGTTCTAATAAGATCTGAGACATGATTGCCATTAAGCCAAGCATTATTTCCTGTAAACTTAATTTTAGAATCAGCAACCAAGTCTATTAAACTACTAATGGCCCCTGATTCGATATTTTTTTTCTTAGCTGCATAAGCAATTACTCTGTAAATTGCGCCAGAGTCAAGGTAATGATAACCCAGCTCTGTAGATAGTTTTTGAGATACTGTACCTTTTCCAGAGCCTGCAGGGCCATCGATTGCGATAACAAGAGGTTGTTTTTTGTTAAGCAATAATACCTCCAAAATCTTTGAAAAAATTAGGATAGGTTTTATTTGTGCATTCTGGATCATTAATTATAATATTTCTATTTGATAAGCATACTAAAGAAAAACACATAGCCATTCTATGATCGTCATATGTATTAATTGTAATATTATTATTTATTATTTTCGGAGGCTTGATTGTAATTGAGCTTTTAGATGAAGTTACCAAGGCACCCAATTTTTTTAGTTCAGTTTTCATTGCAAAGATTCTATCAGTCTCTTTGATGCGCCAACTTGCAATAGATTTAAGAGTTGTAGTTCCTTTTGCAAATAAAGCTAGAATAGCTAGTGTCATTGCGGCATCAGGAATATTTTTACAATCGATAGTCATTCCAATCAACCTTCGGTTTTTTGATACTTTAATTGAATTTGAAAGATATTCGATATTTGCACCCATTTTTTCTATGACTTTTAAAAATTCCAAATCCCCTTGTATGCTCGATTTGTTTATATTAATCACTTCCACAGAGCCTGCAATTGCACCTGCTGCAAAAAAATAAGATGCTGATGAGGCATCACCCTCAACTCGAATTTTTTTTGGACTCTTAAATCTTGAAGGAGCTTTCAAAGTAAAATCTTTCCATTTATTATTTTTGTACTTGATTCCGAATTGAGCTAATAACTTTAAAGTAATATCAATGTAAGGTTTAGATATAAGCTCGCCAATTATCTGAGTTTTTATGGTTTGATTACACAAAGGACCAGCAATTAAAAGCGCAGTTAAATACTGACTTGAAACATTTCCTTTAATTTTAATATTTTTATTACATTGAATATTTCCAGGGGATATCTGCAGTGGCGGATATCCTGGATTATTTGTGTAATTAATCTTGGCACCAATTTGTGTTAATGCGTCAACCAAGTCTTTAATTGGGCGTTCGTGCATCCTTTCCACACCTTTAAGATAATATTCGCCACCCATCATGGAGAGTACTGCAGTAAGAGGCCTAAATGCTGTGCCGGCATTACCTAATGACAAATTAGCATTCTTATTTGGAAAGATATGATTACAACCCTTTATTAACACATGTTTATTTTTTACAAGTTTGTATTTAACATTCAGACTTTTTAGAGCATTGAGCATTTGTTGGGTGTCATCTGAGTCAAGATAATTTTCAATCAAGGTCTCACCGTCAGAAAGAGCTGACATTAGCAAGACTCTGTTGGTAATGCTTTTTGAGCCAGGTAGATAAATTTTACCATTGGCGCTTTGTGATGCTATTAGTTTTTTTTGTTTCACTTAATCTTCTTTAGCCCAGTTTTTTCTTGTACTGCTAGCTAATTTTAAATATTCTTCCAGTCCTTTTTGGTCTTGTTTTTCTAGAAAGTTAGTTAATTTAGCTATTTCTTTCTGAAATAATTGCAGATCCTCAATTATTAATTCTTGATTTTGAATTGATATATCCCTCCAAACCTCTGGGGAGCTTGCTGCAATTCTTGAGAAGTCTCTAAATCCACTTGCAGCAAAATGTAATAAAGTATTTTTATTTTTTTTATTATTTATAAGATTTACTAAACCAAAAGCAAGTAGGTGAGGTAGGTGGCTAACAGTAGAAAATATTTGATCGTGAACATCGGCTTTCATATTCGTAACTACCCCCCCCATAGCTTCCCAAAATTTTGTAAGCTTCGTAATTTGCTGTAATGAATTTTCTTTATTAGGAGTTAAGATAATATTTTTATCTTTAAATAAATCTTTTTTTGCGGCTGAAGTTCCATGCTTCTCTGAACCTGCAATCGGATGGGATCCAATAAACTGAGAAAATTTATCTTTTAAAACAAGTTTAGCTTCATTCATAACATTCGATTTTGTACTACCTACGTCAGTTATGATTGTTTGTTCTTCAATAAAGGGCTCAATTTTGTTTAAAATAAGCTTTGTTTGTTCTACTGGTGCTGCAATTATAATTAAGCTTGCTTCATTTATATTGGGATCTATTTCTGTCGGTGATGAATTAAGCACACCAGATTCAACGAGATTTTCTAAAGAATTACCCCCAGGCCTTCCAATACCAATTATTTCATCAAAAATATTTAACTCACGAGCTTTAAGAGCTATCGAGCCTCCTATTAGCCCTACACCAAAAATATATAATTTTTTCATCAGCGAAAGTTGGGTAAAAAGGAAAATTGTAACATGCTATTTAGCTTGTTGCTTCTTGCCAAACACCCTCAATCATTAACTCATAGGGTTTAAAGTTTGTTTTATATTTCATTTTTTGACTTTCATGAATCCAATAACCAAGGTAAAGAAAAGGAAGACTTTCTTTTTTACATAATTCAAGCAGCCAAATAATAGACATTGTGCCTAGGCTTAATTTTTGATCACTACAATCGTAAAAAGTGTAAACAGCTGAAATTCCATCATCAATAATATCGATGATTGTGACCATTTTAAGTTGATTATTTAGTCTAAATTCGACAAGTTTTGAATTTACATTACTTGTAATTAAAAAGTCATTGTAGTCGGCTATATCATCTTCACTTTTATTATCATTTCGATGTCTTTTATTTTGGTAATCAACATATAAATTATAATGTTCTTCATCAAAAGTTAAGGGTAATAATTTTATTGAAAGTTTATCTAGGTATTTTTTAACTCTTTTTTGTGATCTGCTGGCTTTAAAATTTGATGCTAACAACCTAATAGGTATACACGCGCTACAATTCTTGCAGCTTGGTTTGTATACATATTGGCCGCTCCTTCTAAACCCCTGACTTATAAGATTTTTAAAATTTTTACTATTTATATTTTTATAGGGAGTTGCAACAATTGATTGAGCATTTTGGCTATTTATATAACCACAAGAATATTCTTTAGTGATATAAAATTGTATTTCTTTTAAAACTTTGTTTTCAATGAAGTTCATAGTAAAAGAGATTTAATTAATTACTATTAAATAATACTAGAATTTTTTTTTAATAGGTATAAAATTATTTATGTAATTTTAGAAGTAATTTAGTAAAAAAGAGAAGGAGCTTAAAGTTGGGTGAGTTAGAAATGCAATTTTCTTTAAATTTTTTTAATTATAAAGGAGTAGTATGAATCTCAAAGAGCTTAAGAATAGACATCAAGCATTAAAAGATATGGTTAGGCAAGCATATAAAAATTATGTACCTGATTTAAGACTAAGACTATATAAAAAAGAAAAGCTAAGAATAAAAATGCTTTTAGATAAAGAAGATCAAACAACTCATTAGAATGTATAAAAAAAGCCGGCTTTGCCGGTTTTTTTTTAAGTAAAATAAGCGTTTACATTGAATGCTTATTTTATATATTAATTTATGAGTTAAAATAATTATTTACAATTAAAGGTTTTAGGCGGTTAAAACTATGCGAGACGTTATAAAAAAAAATTTTTCTGATCATCTTGATGTAATTAATAAAGTCTTAGAGTCTAACATTGACTCTATTGATGAATTTGGAGATTTATTAACAACCTGTTTAGAAAGCGATGGAACTATCTTTTGGTGCGGCAATGGCGGTAGCGCATCGGATAGTCAACATATATCAGCAGAATTAGTTGGGCGCTTTAAAAAAGATCGTCGTGCATTAAGGTCTATAGCGTTAACAACTGATACTTCAATTTTAACTAGCGTGGGAAACGATTATGGCTTTGAGGAGATCTTTTCTCGCCAGTTTTCAGCTTTAGGGTCTGCTAATGATATTTTAGTTGGCATTTCCACTTCAGGAAATAGTGAAAATATTATTAGAACCTTTAAGACTGCAAAAGAAATAGGTGCTTTGACTCTTGCACTTACAGGAAATGATGGAGGAAAAATAAAGCAAATTGCAGATCATTCACTTGTAGTAAAATCAGAATCTACGGCAAGAATTCAAGAAGCACATATATTAATTGGTCATATTTTATGTGACATTATTGAACAAAGACTCGAGCTTGTTTAACAACATACTTAAGGCCTAATATGACAATCTTAGTAACAGGAGCTGCAGGTTTTATTGGGTCAAACTTTGTTTTAAATTGGCTTAATCAGGAAGACGGGGATGTGGTTTCTCTTGATAATTTAACATATGCAGGAAATCTAGATAACTTAACTTCCTTGTCTGAAGATAATAGGCACTTTTTTATCAAGGGAGATATAGGCGATTCCGAACTAATTTTATCAACCCTTAAAAAATATAATCCAACAGCAATAATAAATTTTGCTGCTGAAAGCCATGTAGATCGATCGATATCTGCACCTGATACATTTATAGAAACCAACATTCTAGGTACCTACAGGATTTTGCAAAACACTCTTTCCTATTGGGAGACCTTAGCGGAAAAACAAAAAAAAGATTTTCGTTTTTTACATATTTCTACTGATGAAGTTTATGGGGACTTGGATAAAGCTGCTTCTCCCTTTACTGAAAAAAATAGATACATGCCTAATAGCCCATACAGTGCAAGCAAGGCTGCTAGCGATCATTTAGTAAGAGCTTGGCATCAAACTTATAACTTGCCAGTTATAACAACAAATTGCTCAAATAATTATGGCTCTTTTCAATTTCCAGAAAAATTAATTCCTCTATGTATTATTAATGCAATAAACGACAAGCCACTACCATTGTATGGGGATGGTAAGCAAATTAGAGATTGGCTCTATGTTGATGACCATTGTGATGCTATAAGATTAGCTTTAAAAAGGGGAAAAATAGGCGAAACATATAATATTGGTGGCAATATAGAGAAAACTAATATTCAAGTAGTTCAGTTAATATGTAAATTTTTAGACAATCTTAAACCAAGGCCAGATAATATCTCTTATACACAGCAAATTTCTTTTGTAAAAGATCGCTTAGGGCATGATCGTCGATACGCAATAGATTCTTCAAAGATTCAAGAAGAGCTTGGTTGGCAGCCTAAAGAAACTTTTGAGTCGGGGATGGAAAAAACTATTAAATGGTATCTTGATCATAATGAATGGATAAGAAATGTCATTAGTGGCGACTATAAAAAATGGGTTGATAAGCACTACTCATGAAGATACTTTTAACTGGGGTAAATGGGCAGATTGGCTTTTACCTTAATCAAAGGCTATCGCCATTTTATGATATTTTTGGGGCGACTCGTGAAAGTTTTGACCTTACCAATATAGATCAGATGGAGAATGTAATTGATGAATTTAGACCAGATTTGATAATAAACTCTGCTGCATACACATATGTAGACAAAGCTGAAAGCGAACCAGATCTTGTTTTTAAAATAAATGCTGTAGCCGTTAAATTTTTAGCTGAAAAATCAGAAAAGCTTGGCATCCCATTGGTACAATTATCAACTGATTATGTTTTTGATGGGCTAAAGAAAGATGCCTATACAGAGACAGATAAAGCCAACCCTAAATCAGTATATGGACAATCTAAATATGAAGCAGAGATTGCAATTCAAGAAAGCAATCCAAAACATATTATCTTAAGAACTAGTTGGGTCTATAGCTTACGAGAAAAGAATTTTTTAACAACGATTCTTGCTATGGCAAAAAATAAAGAGTCATTTTCTATTGTTTTTGACCAAATAGGTTCGCCGACATCTGCAATATTTATTGCAAATACAATACTAGAAATAACAAAAAAAATAGAACAAATCGAAAAAAATAATTTATATGGTACTTACAACTTAACCTGCTCGAGCTCTACTAGCTGGTTCGAATTTGCTAAGACAATAATTCTTTTTGCACAAGAAGAAGGATTAAGCCTTAAATCTACCCCGGAAAGCATTAAGCCAATTAAAACATCTGATTTTACTACCCTAGCTTCCCGGCCGAAAAATTCTACATTAAACAATCAGAAACTAGCAAAAACCTTTGAAATAAATTGCCCAGAATGGCAAAATGAGTTGAAATTTATAATGAGCAGTAAAACCTAGGAGAATAAATGATGACGACCACCAATAAGCGTAAAGGAATAATTCTTGCAGGTGGCACTGGCTCGAGGCTATACCCATTAACAAAGGTTATTTCAAAACAGCTTCTCCCAGTTTTTGATAAGCCAATGATTTATTACCCACTAGCCACTTTAATGATTGCAGGCATTAGAGAAATATTGTTAATATCAACACCTAAAGATATATCTCAATACCAAGCCTTGCTTGGAGATGGACACATATGGGGGGTAGATATTTCATACCAAATTCAACCATCTCCGGATGGGCTAGCTCAAGCTTTTATTTTAGCTGAAAATTTTATTGGCGATGATTTTTCTGCTTTAATTTTAGGAGATAATATTTTTCATGGAAATGATATGAGCAATCTTCTTTTAAATGCTTCAAATAAAAACAATGCAACTATATTCGCATACCATGTATCAGATCCAGAAAGATACGGCGTAGTTGAATTTAATAACAACCAGAAAGCAATTTCCATCGAAGAAAAACCTAAAATACCTAAATCTAATTATGCAGTAACTGGGCTATATTTTTATGACCATAAAGTAGTTGAGTTTGCAAAAAGCCTTAAACCTTCCCAAAGAGGTGAATTAGAAATAACTGATTTGAATAAAATATATATGAATGAAGACAGGTTGAATGTTGAGGTTCTAAATCGCGGTTTTGCATGGCTGGATTCAGGAACTCATGAATCTTTATTAGAAGCCAATCAATACATAGCTACTGTTGAAAAACGCCAGGGTCAAAAAATTGCGTGTATTGAAGAGATTTCTTTTAGGAAGGGGTGGATAACAAAAGAGAATTTGTTTAGCTTAGCTGAAGAAAAATATAATAATAATTATCGAAAATACCTCAAAGGTTTACTAGATTAAATGAAAAGCAGAAGATTAAAATTCCCAGAGGTTTTATTACTTGAGCCAGAGATTTTTAAAGACGAAAGAGGATTTTTTTATGAATCTTTTAATCAAGAGAAGTTTGAAAAAGCGACTGGAAAGAAAATTTCTTTCGTCCAGGATAATTTTTCAAAATCAAATAAGAATACTCTTAGAGGCCTGCATTACCAGGTACCACCAATGTCCCAAGGTAAGTTAGTGACTGTTTTACAGGGTGAAGTATATGACGTTGTTGTTGACTTAAGAAAGTCTTCAGAAACATTTGGAGATTTTCTTTGTCAGGAATTAAATGCTGTATCAAAGCAACAACTTTGGATTCCAGAGGGTTTTGCTCATGGATTTCTTGTTACATCTGATTTTGCAGAAGTCATGTATAAAACAACTAATTTTTATCACCCAGATTCCGAAAGATCTATTCTCTGGAATGATCCAAATTTATTAATTAATTGGCCAAATCACTCCGATATTTTACTATCTGCTAAAGATAAGAAAGCTACTTCTTTCTTAGCCGCAGATTGCTTTATTGATCTTTAATTTATCCATTTTTAATAGTTGACGAATTTTCTTATCAAGAGTATTCTGAGTCTATTGTTCAATAATGAACAATAGTTAAGTATATGAAAAAAAACAGTTTATCTAGCTTTATAATCATGTTGCGTCTATCGCGGACAGGGCGGTAGCGTTAATGAATACCTCAAAAAAATTGAAAACATTAAATCCTGATTTACACTTTAAGTTACTTAAGACAATTGATGACAAGCCATCGATTTCGCAACGTGAATTAGCAAAAGAATTAGGTGTAAGTTTAGGTAGCGTTAATTATTGCTTAAAGGCATTAATTGATATTGGGCATATTAAATTTGAAAATTTTAATGCAAATCCAAATAAGCTTGGGTACCTGTATTTATTGACAAAAAAAGGTTTAATGGAGAAAGCTAGTCTAACAGTTGGGTTTTTAAATAGAAAAAAGTTAGAATATGAAGCACTTAAAAAAGAAATAGATTCAGTGCAAAGATCCCTAGGAAATGACTAAAGACAGCTATTATGAATAAAGATATTAATATTACTCCAGTAATTTTATGCGGTGGCTCAGGTTCAAGGCTTTGGCCTTTATCAAGATCAACCTACCCAAAACAATTTATAACTCTCACAGGCTCTGAAAGTTTATTTCAACAAGCTGTAATGAGGGTAAGTCGACTTAGAGCAGTAGATTTTTATATTAATGATACTTTGGTAGTGACAAATGAAGAGCATAGATTTATTGCATTAGAGCAATTAAAGAGCTTAGATGATATTTCAGCCAAACTATTTTTAGAGCCAGTTGGGAGAAATACTGCCCCGGCGCTAACAATGGCAGCAATGCTAGCTCAGCAAGACGATAAAGACCCAGTTTTAGTTGTAACTCCTTCAGATCAAATTATTCGCGATACTGATGGCTTTATAACAGCTCTGAATAACTGTATTAAGGCTGCCAATGAAGAATCAATTGTGATAATGGGTATCACACCAGACAAAGCTGAAACGGGATATGGCTATATTAAACATGACTTAAAAGCAGGAAAATTTAATGAATTTAATGTTGAGCAATTTATAGAAAAACCCACCTTAGAAAAAGCAGAACAATACGTTCAATCTAAAGACTATTTATGGAATGGTGGCATTTTTGTAGTGAAGGCTAGCATTTGGTTAAATACAATAAAGTCTTTAAGGCTGGATATTTTTGAGGCAACTTTAAATACTTTCAAAAAAAATATAAAAGATAATCAGTTTATTAGGCCTGATAAAGAAAATTTTTCCAAAATACCAAGTGAGTCAATTGATTATGCGGTCATTGAGAAGTGTAA
>Ga0209192_10001736_pt1 | contig 16755 bp, 16 predicted proteins | sample ArcticOcean_MG_C_11_FD_187433 | JGI IMG/M metagenome (GOLD analysis project Ga0209192, IMG submission 187433) | Marine microbial communities from western Arctic Ocean - ArcticOcean_MG_CB2_154 (SPAdes) (version 2) | ecosystem: Environmental > Aquatic > Marine > Oceanic | place: Arctic Ocean... | reverse complement strand
AGGTCAAATTTTCTTAAGTTCTTTTTTGAATATTTACATACGGTATTTAAGACTTTATCAAAGCTATTTTTTATCTTTTGTGAATCATAAATTGAAGGATCTACAAGGTGGGTATATGTTCCAATAACACGATTATTTTTTTTGGAGCAGTTAAATGATTCAATGGTTAAAGTTCTATCAACAACATATGGAAGGTATCTTTTCTCACTTTTCTCAAGCTGTTTGCATGATTGGTACCCATCGGCAAACCCTAAATTAGGTATTAAGAACAAGAGTAGGAGTAGTTTTTTCATAAGACCAGTTTACCCCCAGACAATTAAGTGGGCAAATGTTGGGTAGAGTTGAAAAACCAAACTGTATACTCGAGGGAATGTTAAGCGGAAAAATGAGTGAAAATCGTGAGTTTTTAAAACGATACTGTATACCAAACTGTATACTCATGACGAAAATGGGTACTTAAAACCCCTCTTTTACCTATTTTTTATCCTATTTTAACGAAAGTAAGCATGTTTCAGAGCACTAAAAACATTAAAATAGTATCATAAGTTATTGATATTAAATGGGAAAATAGAAAATGGCGGAAGAGGTGAGATTCGAACTCACGGTGGGCGCGAACCCACGTCGGTTTTCAAGACCGGTGCATTAAACCGCTCTGCCACTCTTCCGGACTGCAAATTTTATCATATGAAATAACTAACTTAAAACTTTATTCGGAAAATAATGTATCTTCAAACCCAAAAAATCTTAAGTCCTTTATTCTTGAAGGGTAAAGCATGCCAATTAAATGATCGCATTCATGCTGCACCACTCTTGCGTGAAAACCTTCGGCATCCCTGTTGATTGGTTTACCAAATTGATCGAAACCTTTGTAATTAATTTTTTGAAATCTTGGTACCAAGCCTCTCATTCCAGGAACAGACAAACAACCCTCCCAACCATCTTCAGTTTCTTTGGTTAAAGGAGTAATAATTGGATTTATTAAAACTGTAAAAGGCACCGAATCATCTTCTGGGTATCTTTCAGTATCGTGACCAAAAATAACTAATTGAATTCCTTCACTTATTTGAGGTGCTGCTAAACCTGCGCCACTAGCCTCCTCCATAGTCTCAATCATGTCTTCAATTAACTTATGTAATTCTGGAGTATCGAATTCAGTTATAGATTGTGCTTTTTCAAGCAATAATGGATGACCCATCTTTATTATTTCTTTAATTGCCATATGATTCAATAATTCCTTTGATTAGATTCGTTATATTTAAAGCCATTTTTTCAGAGTTAGCACTAATTTCCTCATGAGTAACTCCATTTTTATTAAGTCCTCTTCCAGCAGCATGATTGGCAACTGGGCAAATTAATGCATAATTCAACCCAATCTCTCTAGCAAGGGCAGTCTCTGGCATACCAGTCATTCCTACAATACTTGCTCCATCATTTTCATAGCGGTTAATTTCAGCAGCCGATTCAAGACGAGGTCCTTGCACACATGCATAAACAGAACTGGAATGATATTTAAATTTAAATGATTGCGATACTTTTAAAAATTGATTATGTAAATTATCATCAAATGGATAGGTAAAATCAATATGTTTAACTGGATTATTTATCCCATCAGAAAAAGAATTTTTTCTAGAATATGTATAGTCAATAATTTGATCTGGAAACACAAAGTCGCCAGGCATAAATTTTGTATTAATTGACCCAACCGTATTGATACCAATAAGGTTTTTAACCCCCACTGATTGTAAAGCCCATATATTTGCCTGATAATTAATTAAGTGTGGGGGAATGGAGTGATTTTTTCCATGCCTAGACAAGAAAATCACTTTATGTTGCCCAAGTAGCCCAAAAGTTAGAGGCTCTGAGGTTTTTCCATATGGTGTCCTTATAGTCTCATATTTTTCGACTATTAAGTCCTTAATTTTATCTAAACCTGTCCCACCTATAACTCCAAACATATCTACCCTATGTTATAAAATAATTTAACAACTATGTCATACTTTATTTATGAGACATTATATTACCTTGGAAGCAGGAAAAGAAAGTAAAAAACACTACGAAAACTTTCCTGTAGCTACCCTCTTATACCCAAAAAAGATTCGCAAGGCAGCAATAATCCTTTATCAATTCGCACGAACAGGAGATGACATTGCAGATGAAGGTATTTTTTCTAAAAAAGAAAGATTGGAAAATTTAAAAATTTACCAGAAAAATTTAAATAAAATAAAAAAAAATAATTTAAATGTTGATTTATTATTTCTTGATATTTACCAAATAATTAATCAATACTCAATTCATATAAACTTACTTCAAAAATTTATCAACGCATTCAAACAAGATATTATTAATAAGCGCTACAAAAATTTCAATGAATTAATTAATTATTCTAATAAAGCAGCTGCCCCAGCAGGACAAATAATCTTGGGCTTATTTGGAGAAGATACAAAACAAAATATTACTTATTCAAATTCAATCTGTCATGCTCTAGCGCTTATTGGAATTAGCCAAGACTTTTATGAAGATATATTAAAAGATCGTTTATATATACCAATAAATGAGATGGAAAATTTTAACCTTGAAATATCTGATATTTATAATAAAAAATTTAATACTGATTGGAAATTATATAAAGGGTATTGGTTAAGGCGGATTGAGCGAATTTTGATTGATGGTAAGCCTTTAATACAAAATACAAAAGGAAGGCTTAGATTGCAAATAAAGATTATGGTTAGTGCAGCATTTTTATTAATTAATAGAATGGATAAAGAGGATTGTGATTTATTTAGCAACCCCCCCCAAATATCTAAAATAGATTGGTTGGTATTATTTTTTCGATGTACCTTTACAAATCATGGTGAACCATGAGCCCTCAAGAATATTGCAAACAAAAGACTAAAGAAAGTCACTCCAGCTTTCTATTTGCCTTTCTATTTCTAAGTCAAAAAAAAAGAAATGCCCTGACTGCACTTTATGCTTTTTGTCGAGAAGTTGATGATATAGCAGATGAGTGTAAGGAATATGGTATTGGGAAAAAAAAATTAGACTGGTGGCGATTAGAGATTGATCGCCTTTATAATAATAAACCTCAACATCCAGTTACTAAAGCATTGTTGCCTTACATAGCAGATTATGAGCTTGATAAGGCTTACTTTGTTGAGATTATTGATGGTATGGAGATGGACCTTAATTTTACTCGCTACGAAAGCTTTAAACAGCTTCAGCTATATTGCTATAGAGTTGCATCAACCGTTGGTATATTGTCCGCCCAAATATTTGGGTATAAAGACAGTAAAACTTTAAAATATGCACACAACCTTGGGATTGCTTTACAACTTACAAATATTATTAGAGATATCGGTGAAGATGCAAGAAGAGGTCGAATTTATATTCCACTCGACGAGCTTAAAAAATTTAATATCACTGAAACAGAAATTCTAAAATATATTAATGATAAAAAAATGAGAGATCTAGTTGAGAACCAAACAAAACGAGCACATGATTTTTATAAGCTTGCACTTAATAATCTTCCTAATGAAGATAAGGTAAATCAAAGGCCAGGATTGATGATGGGAAACATTTATTATGAACTGCTATCTAAAATTTCAAAAGGCAGCCCTGAAAATATACTTAACCAAAAAATTGGATTATCTAATTTAAGGAAAATCTTAATTGTCCTTCTTACGTCTTTTAATTACCAATGGATTAAATAAATTATTGCTTAATTAAAGCTAAAGCCTCGGAAAGGCTTTCTACTGGCACTATTTCAATTCCCTTAATCTTTTGTTTAGCTTGATTTGCTTTTGGGATGATTGCACGAGTGAATCCTAGTTTAGCAGCTTCTTTAAGTCTTTCTTGACCTCTTTGAACTGGTCGGACTTCACCCGCCAAACCAATCTCCCCAAATATAACTGTTTTTTGATCTAATGGCTGGTCTTTAAATGATGAAACGATTGCACATAAAATTGCTAAGTCAATTCCTGGCTCTGTTATTTTTACACCTCCAACAGCATTCACAAATACATCTTGATCATAACAAGCCACGCCAGCATGTCTATTTAAGGAGGCTAAAAGCATAGCTAATCGATTATGATCTAATCCAACTGAAAGTCTTTTAGGGGACTGTCCATGAGAGCCATCAACTAATGCTTGAATTTCTATTAACATAGGTCTTGATCCTTCTTGAATACAAGTAATGCATGAGCCGTTAACTTGTTTGTGATGGTGAGATAAAAACAAAGCTGATGGGTTGGTTACCTCTTTAAGGCCTTTCTCTGTCATTGCAAATACACCCAGTTCATTTACTGCGCCGTATCTATTTTTAAATGCACGAATCATTCTAAAGCTTGAGCTTGGGTCACCCTCAAAATAAAGAACAGTATCAACAATATGCTCCAAAACTCTTGGACCAGCCAAAGTGCCTTCTTTTGTAACGTGCCCAACAAGAATCATTGTGATATCCAATTGTTTGGCGATTCTTGTGAGCTGGGCTGAGCACTCTCTAACTTGAGTTACTGAGCCAGGCGCTGAAGTAATTTCTTCAGTGTAAATCGTTTGAATTGAATCAATCACAACGACATTAGGCTTATTTTTTTCAATACTTTTCACTATTTTTTCTAAATTAATCTCAGATAGAATTGAAATATCTGAAACCTCGAGTTCTAGACGTCTTGCTCGCATCGCAATTTGCTGTGAAGATTCCTCACCACTTACGTAAATAACATTGCAAGGGTCACTTTGGTCTTGTGTTATTTTTGATAAAGCTTGGATTAGAATTGTTGACTTACCAATTCCAGGATCGCCTCCTAACAAAATAACTCCACCAGGAACAAATCCACCACCTAGAACACGGTCAAATTCTGAAATTTTTGTTTCTCTTTTTAAAATATCTATTGTTTCAACTTCATTTAATTTTGTTAATTCATTAGATTTTGCTAAAGAAGCATATCTTTTTACACCTTTACTTTCTATAAGACTTTCAACTAATGTATTCCATCCAAAACAATGCAGACATTGTCCTTGCCACTTAGTCGACTGGCCGCCGCACTCGGTGCATTGATAAACAATTTTACTTTTGGCCATTGATATGCCTTAACGGGACTCTTTGAGAGGCTGAAATAGCACAGATTAACTCATAACCAACAGTACCTGACGATTGTGCAACAGAATCTACAGAAACTTGCTCACCCCATAATTCTACTTTTGAACCAATATTTGCACTTGGAATCTTTGTTAAGTCAACAGACAACATATCCATAGATACGCGTCCCACTAGGGAGGAAATATGCCCATCAATTGCAACAGGAGTACCTGTTTTTGCATGCCTAGGGTATCCATCTGCATAGCCACATGCCACAACTCCAATTCTCATATCTTTATTTGCTTTAAAATCTGACCCATAACCAACTGAATCCCTAGCTTTAATATCTTGAATCGAAATAATTTCCGAAATTAAAGACATTGAGGGTGTTAATTCAAAATCTTTAGAATTTTTATTTTCAAATGGGGAAAGGCCATAAAGCATAATTCCTGGCCTAACCCAATCTAAGCGCGATTCGGGATACTTAATTATAGCTGCTGAATTCGCGACTGATGCTGGATAATTATATCTATCAGAAATTTGATTAAAAATATTAAGTTGTTTTTTTATACCCGCTTGGCCATCCGCAGTTGCAAAATGTGTCATCAAAACAATATCTCCAATATATGGACTACCACTCAATGATTCAAGTAAATAATCTATTTCAGCTGGAGAAAAGCCCAATCGATTCATTCCTGTATTAATTTTTAAATGGATATTAATTGGTGATCTTGGTTTAGCTTTGTTAATTAAATCAATTTGTGTTTGATTATGAAGTGTTGTATTAATAGAATACTCAGAGGCAATGTTAACTTCATCTTCATCAAAGAACCCTTCTAATAAAAGTACGGTTTGATTAAATGCATTTTTCCTTAATTGGATTGCCTCATCGACTGAAAGAACTGCAAAGCCATCTGACATATTCAATGTTTTGGCTACATCTAATAAATTATGTCCATAAGCATTTGCTTTAAGAACAGACATCACTTTACTTTTATTTGCTAATTTTTTTATATGATTAAGATTGCTTAATAGCGCTTGGTGATTAATCGTTGCCTTTAGTGGTCTCATTAAACTTTAATAACCAGACTCATATCCAGGGCCAGGATTAGCATAATTCTCAAAACGCGTAAACTCACCAACAAAAGTTAGCTTCACTGTACCAATTGGACCACTTCGTTGTTTAGCTAAAATTATTTCAGCAATTCCTTTATCAGCTGAGTCTGGATTATAAACTTCATCACGATAAATAAACATAATCACGTCTGCATCTTGCTCAATAGCTCCAGATTCCCTTAAATCAGACATTTGAGGCCGCTTGTCAGGACGACTATCTACATTCCTGTTAAGTTGAGATAATGCAACAACAGGAACATTTAATTCTTTAGCTAATGACTTTAATGATCTAGAAATTTCAGATATTTCCGTAGCCCGGTTTTCACCTTGCTGACCGCCCAAGGCAGACATTAGCTGAATATAATCAACAACTATCAGCCCCAAGCCTCCTTCAGTAGAGCGATGCAATCTTCTTGCGCGAGCTCTAAGCTCATAAGAATTTAGTGCTGAGCCTTCATCTATGAAAAGTGGAGCTTCATTAAGTCTACCCAAGCCATCAGCAATTTTTGCCCAATCATCTTCATCCATTTTCCCAGTTCGCATTTTTTGTTGATTAACTTTAGAAACAGCCCCAAGCAGTCTTGTAACTATTTGTTCTGAGCCCATCTCCATTGAAAATATAGCTACTGCTTTATTTTGATGCACCCCACAGGCTTCAGCAATATTCATTGCTAATGCAGTTTTGCCCATAGAAGGTCTTCCGGCAACAATTATTAGTTCACCGCCGTGCAGTCCGGTAGTTAAGTTGTCTAAATCAGTAAATCCAGTTGATAGACCAGTTACAGTCCCAGGATTTTGGCCTCTCTCTTCAAGGTCCCTTACAACTTGAGCTATGACAGCTTGGAAGTCTTTATAGCCCAACCTATTGCTCTCAGATTCAGCAATAGCAAATAACTTAGCTTCCATTTCGTCTAATAATTGCTGCGCATCTTTTCCTTTTGGTAAAAAAGCCCCCTCAACAATATCTGAACCTACGGTAATTAAGTTCCGTAAAATTGAATTATCACGGATAATTTTTGCGTAGCCTCGAATATTAGCAACGGAAGGCATATTCTCTGCAAGACTTCCAAGGTAAGCTACGCCTCCAGTTGAAGTTAATTCAGAATTTTTTTCTAAAGACTCAGCCACAGTAATTACATCAGCTGGGTTGCTTGAATTAATAAGATTAATTATATGTATAAAGATTTGACGATGATCTTGTCTGTAAAAATCCTTTGAAGAAATAGTATCAGCTACTTGATCTAATGCAGAATTATCAATTAATAAACCGCCCAATAAAGATTGCTCAGCCTCAACAGAATGAGGGGGGAGTTTTAAATTTTTAATTTGATCATCAGCCATAACATGATTATAACCAATAAAAAAAAAGCTGCCCTATCGGCAGCTTAAAAAAATGAAAATAATTATTTTACTCCTCGCCTTTCACAATGATTTTTATCTCCACATTAACTTCTTGATGGAGATTTAAAGTGACTATATGCTCCCCAGCCGTCTTAATTGGGCCATCAGGCATCCTAACTTCTGATTTAACAACTGCATGCTTAGAATTATTTAAAGCCTCTGTAATATCGGTATTAGTAACCGACCCAAAAAGTTTTCCATCAATACCTGCTTTTTGAGTAACATCAAGAACAAAGCCATCAAAATCCTTAGCCCTCTTCTGTGCAGCCTTTAATAGTGCAGCTTGTTGCTTTTCTATCTCTACACGTTTGACTTCAAATTCAGCCTTATTTGAATCAGTAGCTCTTTTAGCTTTGCCTTGAGGAATTAAAAAATTTCTACCATAGCCATCTTTAACATTTACTACCTCACCTAACTCGCCAAGATTAATGATTTTCTCTAATAAAATTATTTCCATAAAAAAACCCCTTAGTGTTTATCAGTGAATGGTAAAAGTGCTAAAAATCGTGCACGTTTAACAGCCGTTGTTAATTGCCTTTGGTATCTAGACTTGGTGCCAGTTATTCTTGCCGGTATTAATTTACCATTTTCAGTAATAAAATCTTTTAAAAGGCTGACATCTTTATAATCAACTTGCTTAATACCTTCTGCAGAAAATCTGCAATAACGTCTTCTTTTATACATATCTCTTGCCATTTTCTAGTCCTCCTCTTTTTCTTTAACTGGTTCTTTAACTGATTCTTTAACTGATTCTTTAACTGGTTCTTTAACTGGTTCTTTAACTGGTTCTTTAACTGGTTCTTTAACTGGTTCTTTAACTGGTTCTTTAACTGGTTCTTTAACTGGTTCTTTAACTGGTTCTTTATTTATCTTGTCTTCAACTTTCTTATCACCAACTAATGATTTAGATTTTTCTTCTCTCATCATTGGTGATTGCGATGTAACTGCAGTTTTTGTTCCAAAAACTAGATGACGGATAATTGCATCATTAAATTTAAAAGTGTGCTCAAGTTCAGCTAGGGTATCCAAATTACATTCAATATTCATTAAGACATAATGAGCTTTGTGAATTTTTTGAATCGGATAAGCAAGCTGAAGCCTTCCCCAATCCTCTAGGCGGTGAATTAACCCTTTACTTGATTTAATTGTTGCTTGATATTTTTCAATCATAGCTGGAACTTGCTCGCTTTGATCGGGATGAACAATGAATACTAATTCGTAATGTCGCATAAAACTCCTTATGGTTATAGCCCCCAACTTAATTGTTGTGAAGCAAGGATTTAAGAACAGCTATTATATTGTTTTTAATAATAAAATCAATGGCATTTTATAAATTATATTTTGTCTTTAATGCTAGCTCCATATATCTTCTCTTTTAAATATTTAACCTGATCTCTAATGCTTGCTGCTTTTTCAAATTCTAAATTCCTAGCAAAAACTTGCATAGATTTTTCTAATTTCCCTATTTCTTTAATAATCTCGGGTTCAGTTAAGTCTTCATATTTTCTATTCCCTTTTCTTATTGCTCGCTCTTTTTTATGTTCTTCAGCATTCTCAACACTTTCGATAATATCTTTAACTTTTTTTATAATTCCAACAGGGGTGATATTGTTCTCTAAATTAAATTTTATTTGTTTTTTTCTTCGCCTCTCTGTTTCATCAATTGCTGCCTTCATACTTCTTGTTATTTTATTGCCATAAAAAATCACTTGCCCATTAAGATTTCTTGCTGCTCGCCCAGCTGTTTGAATCAAAGATCTCTCAGATCTTAAAAATCCTTCTTTATCTGCATCTAGAATAGCAACTAATGATACCTCTGGAATATCCAAACCTTCTCTAAGCAAATTAATACCAACTACAACATCAAATTTACCAATTCTCAAATCACGAATAATCTCCACTCTCTCAACAGTATCAATTTCAGAATGAAGGTATCTGACTTTGACAGAATGCTCTGTAAGATAATCAGTTAAGTCTTCAGACATACGCTTAGTAAGGGTTGTTACCAGCACCCTTTCTTTCAAGCTTACTCTTTTTTTTATCTCTCCCAATAAATCATCGACTTGACTGTCAGCCGGCTTAACAATAATTTTAGGATCAATTAAGCCAGTTGGGCGAGCAACTTGTTCAACAATTATTTTTGAATGGGTAGCTTCATAATCTGCAGGCGTTGCGCTGACAAAAATACATTGTCGCATCACTGCTTCAAATTCTTCAAATCTTAATGGTCTGTTGTCATGTGCGGAAGGGAGGCGAAAACCATAATTAACTAAATTCTCTTTTCTCGCCCTATCGCCTTTTGACATTCCTCCTATTTGAGGAATCGTTACATGACTCTCATCAATAATCATTATCGAATTTTGAGGAAGGTAGTCTAACAAAGTTGGGGCTGGGTCCCCTGCCTGCCTGCCTGATAAATGTCGCGAATAATTCTCTATCCCCTTACAAAATCCAATTTCATTAAGCATTTCAATATCAAACTTTGTTCTTTGTTCAATCCGTTGCGCTTCAACTAATCTACCTTCGCTTACAAAATCTTTAACTCTTTCAGCTAACTCGGTTTTTATCCTTTCAATTGCCTTTACTACATTGTCTCTAGGGGTAACGTAATGACTAGATGGGAAGATAGTAAAGCGTTTAGCTTTTTCAAATATTTGACCCGTCAGTGGGTCAAATGATGTTATTGACTCAATAACATCATCAAATAAACTTATACGAATAGCAGTTTCTGAATTTTCAGCAGGAAAAATATCAATAACGTCACCGCGAACTCTAAAACATCCGCGTGAAAAGTCAAAATCATTCCTTGTATATTGCATAGACAACAAACGCAAAATTATATTTCTTTGTAGCAACTTCTCGCCGACTTGAAGATATAAAACCATCCCTTGATAGTCAACCGGGTCGCCAATACCATAAATAGCTGATACTGTAGCAACAATAACTGAATCGTCTCTTTCTAATAGTGCCTTTGTGGCTGAAAGTCTCATTTGCTCAATATGATCATTAATACTTGAATCTTTCTCAATAAAAACATCACGCCCTGGAACATATGCTTCTGGCTGATAATAATCATAATAAGATACAAAATACTCCACGGAGTTATTTGGAAAAAACTCCTTAAATTCAGAATAAAGTTGGGCAGCAAGTGTTTTATTTGGTGCCATCACAATCGCTGGCCTACCTGTTTTTGCTATAACATTGGCAATAGTAAAAGTCTTGCCAGACCCAGTAACACCAAGAAGCGTTTGGAATTTTTCCCCTACGTCAATACCATGAGTTAATTTTTCTATTGCCTGAGGTTGGTCGCCGGCCGGCATAAAAGGTTGATGCAATTCAAAGGGACTATTAGGAAACTTTTGATTCAAAATGTATGCTTTAGAAAAAAGTCTTACTTTAACAGTTTGAGAACTTTAATAGATACAATTAGTCAATTAAATTAAACCTATCTTTACAAAAGGCATTACATTATGAAAAAATTCTTTATATTATCTATATTATTATTACAAATCATTCCTGTCTTTGCGATAGATAAAGCGGCATTATTAAAAGCTTTTGGTTCAATAGTAATGGTGAGAGGTTACACAGAGAGTGGGAGTCTTGCATACGGTTCAGGGGTTATAGTTGGAAAAGGTGAGGTTATTACTAATTGTCATGTACTAAGAAGAACGAAAAACCCTTGGGTTTCACAGGGTGAAGATAGTTATTCTATTATAGATGTTAGGGTCGATGCATGGCATGACTTATGCCTTTTTAGTGTTCATAACTTAAATAGAGAACCAATAGGTATTGGATCCAGTAAAGATTTGGTCAAAGGTCAAGCCTTAGCGGCAATAGGACATTCAAGCGGAGCTCCCGTACCATTAACTTCAGGTGGGTATGTTGTTTCTACTTATGATTATGAAAAAGGTAAGATTATTCTAAGTTCAGCAAGATTTAGATTAGGTGCTAGTGGAAGTGGTTTATTTGATATGAAGGGTAATCTAGTGGGTATTAATACATTCAAAACTACAGGTTATGGATCTTACTATGCAATGCCAATTGATTGGCTTAGTGATTTAAGAAAAAAAAATAAGCAAAAAGATTTTTTAATAAAAGGTAAGGCCCTATGGGAAGAGGATGAAGACAAAAAACCGTTTTTCTTAAAGATTGCAGTTCCAAAAGCAAAAGAAGATTGGAGTGATTTATCGAAAGTAGCAAAAAAGTGGACAGAAGCAGAAGAAAATAATACAGAAGCATGGTATGAGTATGGATTTGCAAATGAAAAATTATTAAATCTAGATATTGCTTTAAAGTCATACAAAAAATCAATTTCTATTGATAAGAATAATTCTGACTCATTGTTTAGATCTGCGCTTATTTATCATAAAACAGGTAATCCAAGTAAAGCAAAAATTATCCAAAAAGATTTATTTTTAATTAATGAGACTAAGAGTCTTGAATTAGAAGAGCTCCTTTAAGCACGTTAAGTAAAAAATAGTTTATTTTTTGAAAAAGGTATTTGAACTTGTTGAGTTTTTAAGTAAAATTAGTTATAAAATTTTAATGATCAATGGAATAAATTTTGTCTAATATAACACTATCAAATTGTGTCAACCGAATAAAGGAATCTCCAACTCTTGCAATAACTGCCAAAGCTGCAAAATTAAAATCTGAAGGTAAAGATATTATTGCTCTTGCTGCGGGAGAGCCAGATTTTGACACACCTGATTTTATAAAAGAAGCGGCCATACAAGCAATTAATGATGGATTGACAAAATATACACCTGTCTCCGGCCTTCCATCTCTAAAAAAAGCTATAGTTAAAAAATTTAAACGTGATAATAATTTAGATTATGAAACAAATGAAGTGATTGTTGGCGTAGGAGGTAAACAATGTATTTTTAATCTTTTTTTAGCATTACTAAACCCCGGGGATGAAGTCATCATTCCAGCGCCATACTGGGTTTCATATGTGGATATTGTAGAACTCACTGGAGCCTCTCCAATGCTAATTAAATGTGGAATAGCCCAGTCATTTAAAATGACTCCTGAACAGCTAGAAAAAAAAATTACTAAAAAAACTAAAATTGTTGTACTTAATTCCCCTTCCAATCCAACGGGGTCTGTTTATTCTAAAACTGAACTTAAAGAGCTGGCTGATATATTATTAAAATATAAAGATATATACCTAGTAACTGATGATATTTATGAGCATATCAGACTCGATGAACAGCCTTTCAATAATATTGTAATGGTAGAGCCTAAATTAAAAAATCGTTGTATTATTATAAATGGGGTATCGAAAGCATACTCAATGACAGGATGGAGAATTGGTTTTGCAGCTGGGCCTGCAAAAATTATTGCTGCTATGGGTATATTGCAATCACAATCGACATCCAATCCAACCTCTATTTCTCAAGCAGCTGCAGAGGCTGCTTTATTAGGAGATCAATCTTGTATTACACCTATGCTTAATGCATTTAAAGAAAGGCATGATTTTGTAGTAAATGCATTTAATAGAATTGAAGGTATTGATTGTATAAAAGCACAAGGTGCCTTTTACTCTTTTCCTTATGCTAAAAATGCAATTGAAAACCTTTATAAAAAAAGTAAAATAAAACATAATAACGATATAGCTTTTAGTGAATATTTGCTTGAAACAAAAGGGGTTGCTGTTGTACCTGGATCATCATTTGGTGCAGAAGGATACTTTAGGATATCTTTTGCAACATCAATGGATAATTTAAGAGAAGCTTTGTTAAGAATCAAAGAAGCAATAGAAGGCTAGAATCAAAATAGAATCTTGTGCTAAAATGCTCGCTTTCATAGATATTCCCCAATAGCTCAGTTGGTAGAGCAATGGACTGTTAATCCATGTGTCCCTGGTTCGAGCCCAGGTTGGGGAGCCAAATTCAAAAAAAGCCCAAAATTTATTGGGCTTTTTTAATAAGCTTCATTGGTTAATTTTATTCTTGAAATTAAATCAACTTAAGCATAAAGTTTCACTATTCCTTACGTATAACTTCACTATAATTTGTAACCCTAGGAAATGAATAATAAAATATTAGCCTACAAAGAACATCTAAAAAGACCTAATTTAATTGCATTAGTCATAGCAATCCTTACAACTGGTTTTTTAAGGTCGCAGACTATAGTTTATCCACCTGCATCAGATAGTGGTCTCTATACATTTGCAAGTCAATGGATTTTTAATGCCATCGCTCAAGATACAGTCATAAAAGATACGGCAGCGTGTTAAGAATAAAAAAATAGCTAATATCAAAATTGCTGGCGTAACAGCTGAAAAGGGTTTATTTTATCTTCCAGAAATATTAAATGATGCTTTTTCTAAATTGAGATAACACAAAATCTAAATGAATAATTTTATAATAGATGATTTACCATTTTATTGGAGGTTGTCTCCGTCAATTGGTAGCTCCCAAAATATCGTTGAAGATTTTTATTCTTTTGAATTCGAATTAAATATAAAATATGGTTTATTGATACAAAAAAGAAACACAGATGTACTTTCATCTCTTACTAAGATTTATAAAGAGAATTATAATATTGGAATTTTACAAGATGTTAATTTAGATAATGATATTGGAAAATCATATAGTAAAGACTTTATTGATTATTTAGATAAAGTTTTATTAAAAAATTCTTACATAAATAAAATTTTAGAAGTTGGTTGTGGTGATTGTATAGTTCTTAAAAAACTCATGAATAGAGGTTACGACGTTGTAGGTATTGATCCGGGGCCTTTGGCTTGTGAAGCAGGCGTTAAAAAAAATATCAAAGTTATCACTGATTTTTTCCCAAGTTTATTGCTTAATGAAAAAGTAGATTTGATCTTCCATGTAGATGTCTTAGAGCATATTAATAACTTTGAAGAGTTCTTAAGCTCTCAGTATGATCTTTTGAATGAAAATGGAGTAATAATCGTAAATGTTCCTGACGCATCTGAAAGCTTTAGAATAGGAGATATATCATTAGCAATGCATGAGCATTTAAATTATTTTACAGATGATTCTCTTCAAAATATTCTAGAGTCAATTGGCTTTAGGGATGTTACAGTAAATAAATCAAGCTATGGTGGATCACTTTATGCGATTGGATATCGAAATAAGAAAGTAATGATTAGCAAAAATCCAAAAAAAATCGACTCTTATATAAAATTTACTAATTATGCTATAAAAAATTCTAATAAATTTAATAAATATATTACAGATATTTTATCAGATAAAAATAAAACGTTAGGATTTTATGTGCCTTTGAGAGCTTTACCTTATATTTCAAAGTCGTCTTTTATTAAGGGATTTAGATTTTTTGATGATACTCCACACTGGCATTATAAATTTTTTGATGGAATCAATGTAAAAATTGAAAATTTTACAGATCTAAAAAAAGACCCTGTAACCGATATTATTGTTATGAGCCTAACTTTTGGCAAGACAATTAAGAACCTAGTAAATAATGAATTCAAAGGTAAGGTTAATGTTATCTCTTTGAACGATCTTATCGACCATTAATACCATGTATTGACATCTCAGCTAGCCCTTGACTATCTCTATCTATGAAAAGGGTTTAAAAGCCGTGCACTCTCTTAAATTCCTAGAATCTCGAACATAAGTTTTTTTAAAATTTCTTTATATAATTTATTTTTTTTGTCGATTAATCTCATAGAGGCAGATACCTGAGGCAACGCTAACATTGAGGCTCTCAACTTGTCCCAACATTGGTATTGAGAAAATATCATCGCATAACTCTTTAGTAAGACGCCTCATCCCCTTACCTTCAGATCCCATAATAAGTGCTACTGAGCCATTAAAGCTAATCTGATTTATTGTGTTTGATGCTTCATCATCAGTACCATAAATAAATACACCCTTCTCTTTTAAGTATCTTATTGTTCTAGCAAGATTTGTTACAACAACAAAGGGGACTGAGTCAGCGCCTCCAGAAGCAACTTTTCTCACGGTAGAGTTTAATCCAACAGCATTATCTTTGGGGCAAACTATCGCGTCAACACCCATTGCATCTGCGACCCTGAAACATGCCCCTAAGTTATGAGGATCTTCAATTCCATCCAATATTAAAAATAAAAAAGCTTTCGATTCGTCAGTTTCTATAATATCTTCAATAGTTACATGCTTATTTTTTACTTCACGAATTATTGCTACGACACCCTGATGTTTTTGATTTGAGATAAAACCATCCAGCCTATCTTTACTAGATAAATGATATTTAATTTGATGTGTTTCAATTAACTTCATCAAGTCACCGACGCGACCATCAGTTCTAAATTCGTCGATAAAAATTTCTTTTATAGATAGATGGTCCATTCTTATTTGGCTAGTAATGGAATGAAAGCCATAAATTATTTGTTCATTACTCATCTTCTTTTAGCTTTCTTTAAATGATTAGAATTTTTTCTTTTAGATTTTATTGTCTTGGGCTTCCCTTTAACGTCCTCTAAAGCAAAATCAATTTTAATTGTTTCCAAATCAACTCTTACCACCTTAACTTTTAACCTATCTCCTAAACGATAGGATAAGTTAGTTCTCTCACCTATGATTGCATGCTTACTTTTATCATAAGTAAAATAATCATTTCCGAGCTCAGTAACGTGGAGCAAGCCTTCAATATAAACTTCATCCAATTCAATAAAGAGGCCAAAACCAGTAACGCCTGCAACTGTTCCCTCAAAAATTTGACCAACTTTGTCTTGCATAAAGTAACACTTGAGCCATGATTCGACATCACGCGTCGCCTCATCTGCAGTTCTTTCAGTACCGGAACAATGTTCTGCAATCTTTGTTATATCTTTTAATTTAAATGGCTTGTTTAGCAGTTTAGTTTTGATTGCTCTGTGAACAATAAGGTCAGGGTATCGTCTTATTGGAGAAGTAAAGTGTGTGTAGGCATCATAGGCTAGTCCGAAATGTCCCAAATTCTTGTTGCTGTAAACAGCTTGCTGCATTGATCTTAATAAAACCGTTTGTAAGAGATGTGCTTCTGGTCGCTTTGATACCTGCTCAACTAGATTTCTATAGTCTTTGGGGGTCGGCTTACTACCTCCTTGTAGTGAGAAACCAAATTCAGCTAGAAAATTTCTTAAATTCTCGAGCTTCTCTTCAGAAGGACATTCGTGATTTCGGAAAAGTCCGTCAATATTATCA
>Ga0209192_10001735_pt1 | contig 16757 bp, 20 predicted proteins | sample ArcticOcean_MG_C_11_FD_187433 | JGI IMG/M metagenome (GOLD analysis project Ga0209192, IMG submission 187433) | Marine microbial communities from western Arctic Ocean - ArcticOcean_MG_CB2_154 (SPAdes) (version 2) | ecosystem: Environmental > Aquatic > Marine > Oceanic | place: Arctic Ocean... | reverse complement strand
CCTTAAGATAAGCTGACTCGCCAAATGAAGACTCAAAATATTCCTCGCGGTAGGTTCGATAATCCCAATTCGTGAATTCGCAAGGATATGTTACGAGCCAGCCGTGATGGTGCCTTCGCATTTTTACGTCTTTTTCTATTTGAGAGATTTGATTTTTATTCATGCGCTGGCTCCTTTTTTTGTTTCTACATTCTTGCAGAAACTTACTAATGGTCAACTTTAACTTTGTTATATAAGACCCAACAATGAGCAGACACTCAATGTTGGGTAGTTGGTGTGGTTTTAGTAGAGTACCTCGTACAGTGTTTTCTCTGCGGGTGTTAGACAACGTTCACAGATTAAATTGCTACCGTCTCTGAAAGCGTCGGCTTTGTGTACGTCTGCTATGAAATTTAAAACTTCTGTTACGCGCAGCCTGGTTCTGGCCAGGGCTAGTGGGTAGGACATATCTTCGTAGATTAGATCTAAGACGTTATTAAGGAACATCTCGCGGAAGCTATCTTTGTGTATGTGGGTTGGTAGGTTGCGCCAGTTGATCTCTGATTCGTAAAAGTTGTTGTAATCGTTCCATATATTGTTGTCGAAAGCTGCCATGTCCATATCAAATCCTTTTTTATTAATGATACATAACATGCCAAGAACCCACTACGGAGTAGAGGGTTTATGACTTAGCGAAGTTGTTATCGGTTAACGGATTAGGTAGGACTGTAGTGGTTCGTGGATAGTTGTTCTTGGTTAGTGGTTATTGTGCCTATGTTAGTGGTTACTAACGTAAATAAATGTTAGTGACTACTAACTTAGGCATAAACAGGTATGGAATTTGGGCAAATGTCGTATCGGTTTATGCCTGTTTATAGATGGCCGAGGGAGTCTGTGCGCAGTTTGAGGGCAAAACGCGCACGGCTCGTGCTTGAATTGTATATGGTTATGCCTGTTTGTGTTAAAAGGTGCACGAGAATGAGTCGAGATGTGTTCAGTTAAGTTGTTGTTTTATATAGTTTAGTTGTTCTTTGTGCTTGGTTTTAATAGATTTGAAAACACAAAGTAAAATTAAGGGTTATGTTTTAAATGCCTATATTTGAAACGTGTTTTTCAAACTGCGCACAGAATGGCGTTTTGCGCACAGAATTAGGTGTTATTCGTTTAGTATCAACGACTTAACTGCGCACAGAGCGGTGATTGTGGTTCGTGAAACTGCGCACAGATCGAGGTAAAGTGCGCACGGATCGTGGAAAACGCGCACAGAATGCTAAAAAACACGTTTATGCTGCCGCCCGAGGGCCAAGAACCACTTTTCTGGGGAAAATGTTGTTTTGTGCATGATTCGAGGGCCGAGAACCACTGACCGAGGTCGTTAGTTGGTTAAGTTAGAGTGTAATTGTAGGTAATTGGGTGCGTCACCCGCTCACCCGCTGCCCCAGGGCAGAGAACCGAGGTTCAAGGTTAGGGGTTGGTGCGTCACCCGCTGGTTGTTGGCACACCGCACACCTGTTGCACACCCGCTAGGCACACCGCACACCCGAGCCGGTTCTTTGGCCATGAGAAAAGCCCAAGCGCTCTCGCGCCTGGGCTTTTCGGTTACGGTTCTTCGCATACGTAGACATCGCTCCAACCTACGTAGTTCAACTTGCATTCGAAGCTTGTGGGAATGTCCTGTGCTTTTACGGGTGATGCCATAGAAGCGTCGATCAGCACAAGGGCGACCATTGAGAACATGAAACAACCAAACAAAGTACTTTTCTTCATGAGTTCTTATCCTTTCTTGGTACGTAGATGACTGTGTAGTCGGAGGGTTTGATGTTTGCGTACCACTTTTCGAACTCTTCGTAGGTAGCGAATCGTGGGCATACAAGACCTTTCGTTCCTTCCATGCATTTCTCCTTACGGGTTGGGGGAATGAGCAGTTTTTGAGGAACCCTCTTACTCAGGAGGTTACACAGAACATGCCAATAGCCCATCCCTGTTAAGGATGGGCTGATTGATTTAGAAGAAGACAGTCGTGAACGTGCGTTGTCCTGTGGCCTCGTCGAAGCCGAACCTAACGAACTCGCATTGGAACACGCCTTCTAGGTAGTAAGCCGCAGCGCCCATTCTTTCTTTGGACTCCGCGATAGCCTCAATCCACTTAGGGTTTAGGACGACGTATGTGCCTCCACCGATCTCAGGGCCGAGGTAGCTTGCTTCGACACTGCCACCGTCGTGCGGGTAGAGGTAAAAATCTGATATCTCTCGATAGTTCGAGTTCATGTATTTCTCCGGTTAATAAATACACAGAACATGCCAATAGCCCATCCTTAACCGGATGGGCTGGTTGACTTAGTTGTCGGTGAATTGAGTTGGCTTGCTAGCGATTATTAAGTCGCTTCTTGATGGCGCATCTTGACGCGCCATCTCTTCTGCGACCTCGTTGTAGAAGCTAGCGAACAACTTACCGAGACCGCGTCCTGTGCGGATGGTCTTGGCTGCGACAAACACGGTGCCTTGTCCTGTGGCCTTGATACCGTTAGCCACTGTGCTTACTGCGTCGGCCTTGGTTATTGTGGGGATTGCTACCTGTGTTGGTAGAACGTCTTGTACCCATCCGTTCTCGTTAGTGAGAACTGCTTTTAACTTACCCATGTCATATCTCCTATGTTGATGACACAGGACATGCCAAAAGCCCATCCCTGTTAAGGATGGGCTATTACGCCTTATTGAGTCTTCCACAACTTATCGCTTTCGAAGTTACGTCTTGCGGACTTTTCCCACTCTTCGTTTGACTTGTATGAGGTGATGAGTGTCCAGTTGATGAACTGGAAGCCAATGTTGCAGGCGAGGAGCGATACAGCTACTAGACCGTATACAACTTGGTTGGCCATGACCTCTTCGATGTTACTGATAGCTGCGATCATGAAGTCTACTGTGATGAATATTACGAACCCACTGACTACAGGAAACGCTGTGAGGCACCAGATCTCTGCGATCTTTTGTAGTGTAGGTTTAGCGAAGACTGACTTGTATTGTGAATTGAACATTGTATTTCCTTTAGGTTATTTACACAGAACATGCCAAAGGACAACGACGGAGGAGTTGTTCGGTTTAATTAAAGAGGACAGTGAGTTAGGAATCTATAGGGACCCCTATTGAAACAAGGTTCCGGTCATATATTTCGAAACAAGGTTCATGATGTAGGAATCGGGGAACGGTGGTGGTTGCAGCATAAGTGGGAGTGTGATGTGTGAGCGATCCACGAACCATTATCCCTAAAAAATTTTCCCATATTTTTCAACCAAGTATGAGTTAGTGGTGCTAACTTTGTCTTGTTACTAGAAGTTAGCGTTGCTAAACTCGCCGGATATAGTTGTAATTATCTTGTTTTGCGCCACGGACATTTAACAATGGCTGAAGATCAGTTGATGCCCCACAGTGAATTCCAATCGCTTAAGCCTTATATGGGTTTAAACGCGAGCGACCTCACTGTCCAAGAAGAAAGGTTCGTTCAACTACTTGTTAGCGGCATGAGTACCGCCGCAGCCGGACGTGCTGCTGGCTACGAGAACCGTAATACCGCACTCAACGTGTCCAGAAAGCCCAAAGTGGCCCAAGCAATCGACTACTTCCGCCGCGAACTCATGGAAGAGGTCAAATTTACGCGCACAAACGCCCACACCATGTACATGGATACGTGGACAAGCTGCGCAAACGCTACCGAAATGAAAAATACTGTGGATTCTTTGGTGAAACTGCACGGACTCTCGACCCCAGAGCCTACAACCACGGTCAATATCCAGATTAACGGCACCAAACAGCTAGAACGCATGACTGACGAAGAGTTATTGAAGCTGGCTGGGCAAGATGCCGACTACCTAGAGCCTAAATGAGCGAATTGTCGCAACAAGTAGAGTGTGCTCGCTGCAAAAACTTGTATCCGGCGCACCTATACAGTGGCACAGACGTTTTATGTGTCTACTGCAACGCCGACGAGCAGAATTCGCTGCCCGTTGCTAAAGAACAGCCGAAGCCTGAGCTAACTCCCGAGGAATTCTCAGCTAAAGACAAGGCTCGGGAAGAACTGGCCATGAGGTTCTTGACCAGGAAGCGGTTACTGCCGTTTGTTGAGCGCTTCAACGCAGATTACACAGCAGGATGGGTGCATAAAGATGTATGTAAACGACTTGAAGATTTTTCTAGGAAAGTTGTGGCGAAAGAGTCGCCTCGACTCATGTTATTCCTACCTCCACGACACGGTAAGTCAACTCTGGCTTCGATTGCATTTCCGGCTTGGCACCTTGGCCGCAATCCAGAGCACGAATTCATATCGTGTTCGTACAGCGGCTCTTTGGCTATGGGATTTAGCCGAAAGGTTCGTGGACTACTTAGAGAACCTACGTACAAGACTTCGTTCCAAACAAGACTAGACCCAGAGTCGCAATCAGCAGAAGCATGGCTCACTACTGGCGGCGGTGGATTCGTTGCGGCTGGTGTTGGCGGTGGTATTACTGGTAAGGGTGCTCACGTACTGGTGATCGACGACCCCGTAAAGAACCGCGAAGATGCCGAGAGCCAGAACAACAGAGACGCGAACTGGGATTGGTATACCTCTACTGCTTATACGCGCCTAGCCCCAGGCGGCGGTGTATTAGTGATCCTGACCAGATGGCACGACGATGATCTTGCTGGCCGCTTGCTCAAAGCAGGTGCCGAGGGCGGTGACGAATGGGAAGTGGTTCGTTATCCAGCGATAGCTGAAGAGCACGAAAAGTATCGGGAGACCGGACAAGCACTGCACCCAGAACGCTACGATGTAAAAGCGTTAGATAGAATTCGCAAAGCAGTCGGCCCCCGAGATTGGTCGGCACTGTATCAGCAGAACCCTGTAGCAGATGACGGTGACTACTTTACCCGCAGTATGTTGCAGTACTACGACCCCGAAGACGTTGACGAAGATCGTATGCGGTACTACTGCGCGTGGGACTTGGCCATCGGACAACGAGACAGGAACGACTTCTCTGTTGGAGTTGTCGTTGGAGTCGATGAACATGACCGCATGTTTATCATGGACGTTATCCGAGGAAAGTTTGACGGCTTTGAGTTGGTCGAACAGATCCTAGATTTCTACGAGTTGTGGCGACCATCAATCGTGGGCATAGAGCGTGGACATATAGAAATGGCCCTTGGCCCGTTCCTAGAGAAACGTATCCGCGAACGTGGCCTCCATGAAGTTTATATAAAAGATTTAAAAACTGGCAGGCGCGACAAAGAAGCCAGAGCGCGGGCCATCCAAGGTCGTATGCAGCAAGGCATGGTGTTCATGCCCAGGGACGCAGTATTCACCGGCCCACTCGCAGCAGAGTTATTACGTTTCCCTAACGGAGTACACGACGACCAAGTCGATGCCCTCGCGTGGATAGGATTAATGATGTCTGAGTTCGCCACTTTCTTTGAACGACCAACAGTCGAACCTAGCTGGCGCGACGAACTGCGTCACCTTAGCAAAGACCCATCTACCAAATCAGCGATGAGCGCATAACAATATGAAGAAGCCACAGTCCAAGAAAATGTCCCCAGCAGATGAGGAACGTATTGCTTCGATGCAGTGGGACCGTTACGTGCGTGCGCGTGATAACGGCCACCTTGATTACATTGCACTGGCGAAGAAATGTGATGCGTTCTACCAGGGGCAACAGTGGGATGAGTCCGATGCCGCAGCCTTAGACGCTGAAGGCCGTCCAGCCCTAACTATTAATACAGTTTTACCTACCGTTAACACCGTACTCGGTGAACAGTCCACTCGCCGCGCTGACGTACAGTTTAAGCCGCGTCGTGGCGGAGACATGGAGGTTGCGACCACGCTTACTAAGCTGTTCATGCAGATCGCTGACAACAACAAGATGGATTGGGTTGAGCAGCAGGTATTCAGTGACGGGCTGATCATGGATGGTCGCGGGTTCTTCGATGTTCGTATGGACTTCACAGACCACGTTGAAGGTGAGATACGAATCACGGCCAAAGATCCGCTAGACATTCTCATCGACCCAGACGCTAAAGATTACGATCCAAAGACTTGGAACGAGATCATGGAAACTAAGTGGATGACGGTTGATGAGGTCGAGGAACTGTATGGTAAAGAGAAAGCCGAGCAGTTGAGATACATCGCAGAAAACGGGATGACTTATGGACGGGACAGTGTCGAATACCAAGAGACAAGATACGGCGACACAGAATCTAACGACCTCTTTACAACGAGCGGTCCTGTTCAAGAAGACGCATACCGAAATATTAAAGCGTTACGTGTCATCGAGCGCCAGTGCCGCAAAATTGGCAGGGTGGATTGTTTTGTTGATCCTAATACCGGCGATCAGCGCGTTGTCCCCGAAACATGGTCAGAGGCTAAAGCAAAAAAATTCGCTAAAGAATACGGATTAAGCATATACAACAAGGTCAAACGTAAAGTTCGTTGGACAGTAACCTGCGACCAAGTAGTACTGCACGACGATTGGTCACCGTATGAAGACTTCACAATCGTCCCGTTCTTTGCTTACTTCCGTAGAGGTCGCCCATTCGGGATGGTACGTAACCTTATCTCTCCCCAAGAGCAGCTTAATAAAATTGCTTCTCAAGAACTGCACATCGTAAATACCACTGCGAACAGCGGATGGATGGTTGAGTCAGGTTCGTTAGTGGGAATGCACCCAGATGATCTTGAGGAACATGGAGCCGAGACAGGCTTAGTTTTGGAGTACAACAGAGGTTCTACTCCCCCAGTTAAGATCCAACCGAACCAGATACCTACAGGTTTAGATCGCATCAGCCAGAAAGCTGCGGCGAACATCAAAGCGATATCCGGTATTAATGATTCGATGTTAGGTACGGACTCTGCCGAAGTTTCTGGAGTAGCTATTCAAGCGAAACAGAATCGCGGCGTAATGATGATCCAAGTGCCGTTAGATAACTTACGCAAGACCCGCCATTACCTAGCCGAAAAAGTACTTAACCTAGTTCAGAGGTTCTATACCGAAGAGCGGATTGTGATGGTCACAAACGAAGTAGACCCAATGCAGCCCCGCGAAGAAATGGTCATAAACGAAATGACCCCCGAAGGCCAGATCATTAACGATCTCGCGCTGGGTGAGTATGACGTAATCATTGGCACGCAGCCCGCCCGCGACTCATTCGATGAGATGCAGTTCGCTGAAGCATTGAACTTACGCAATGTCGGTGTAGCCATACCGGATGACGCGATCATCGAATACTCCCACCTAAATAAGAAAGCAGAACTGGCCAAACGCATCCGTATGCAAATGGGAATCGAGATGTCTCCCGAGCAGCAGGAAGCAGCAGAGGCACAGCAACAGGTCGAAATGCAGCAAGTTATGTTGGAGATTGCCAAGTTGGAAGCCGAGGTTGCCAAGTTACAGAGCGAAGCCGCAGTCAACATGGCGAAAGCTCAAGACGTTGGCCAGATAGCGCCGCAGCTTAAGGCCGCAGAACTTCAGCAACAGTTAGATATCCGCCAGCGCGAACTAGAACTTCGTAGAGAATTAGCGGCTCTGACTAACACCACAAGAACATCGCAAGCAGAAACCACGGCAGCTACCAAGCTCGCCACGACAGCGATGAGCACGGCTGCAAAGCAGCCTAAAGTTCAGACGGGTTTCTTAAACTAAAGTAGAAAGGGAATAAACATGGCCGAAGCACAAGAAACAGATAAGAGCGAAGACTTAACCTTCGCTACGATGCCTGGAGCAGACGCTCTGGAGCAGCCAGAAAATTTAGATTTGAATTTTGAAACTGTAATAGAAGAAGAGACAGAGGAGACGGAAGACAATGAGTCACTCGTTGAACCAACCGAGGAAGAAGTTGAACCAGCGGAAGAAGACGCTGAAGAAGAACTGACCGAAGAAGAAGAACTCCCGCAGGTAGCGGAAGCTGAAGAAACAGAAGACATCCCTCCGCCTAAAAAGAAGCCGATGGTTCCTAAAGCGCGGCTAGATGAAGTGCTCGCAAAGCAGAAAGCGTTGCAGAAGCAGCTAGACGAAATGAAGGAAGCCCAAGCCCCTGCTGAAGATGCTCCAGAAGAGTTTGATTACGATAAGGGCGAACTGGAATACCAGCAATTGGTGCTTGATGGAGAAGCTGAGAAAGCTGCCGCCCTTCGACAACAGATGCGGAAGTCAGAAAGAGAACAGATTGCCTACGAAATGCGCAAAGAGATGGGTAATACCGTCAGTCAAAACGCGCAAGAAACTGCCCTTGCTACTGCTGCGAAAGAGCTAGAGGAAGCGTTTCCAGTTTTCGACCACAACTCTGAGGTCTTCGACCAAGACTTAACTCAGGAAGTAGTTGGACTTAGGGACGCTTTCATCACGCAAGGTTACGAAGCAGTAGACGCTCTGTCTAAAGCAGTTAACTTTGTAGTGAAGTCTAACGACCTTGAGGCCGAGTCAGAGACCCCCTCCCTTGCCGCTACGAAGAATACCCAAAACGTAGCAGATAAGAAGCGCAAGGAAGTTAGCCGCAAGCTGAAGGCCGCAGAAAGCCAACCACCAGAAATGCCTGGGGAAAGTTCTTCCGCCCGTGGCGAGCAAGCAGTCAATTTGGGCAACCTAACCGAAGACGAATTTAACGCACTACCTGATGCGACACTCAAGCGTCTCAGAGGCGACCTGTTTTAATTTAATATCAACTTAAATAAGTGAAAAAAAATGGCGACTGCAAAAGAAAAGAATATGGCCCTAGAAGCATTAGAACGAATAGCAAAACACGAAGAAGAATGTGGGAAACGCTGGGCTGAAGCAGTCGCCGAATTAAAAGCATTAAGAGCCGCAACCGATGCGCACGCGGAGCGTTGGGAAAGGCTGGCTTGGATAGTTGTGGGCGCAGTAATCGCTGGGTCTATAGCCGCTACCGCAGCGAACTTCATCTAACCATGATGCTCGCGTTTCTGTTAGTCGTAATAGTAGACGGTTCGCCGCTACCTAACAGCAGCAATTGGTTGTTCGCAAGCATTCTGACCTGTAACAGAGCAGCCCACTATATTGAGAGTGGGAAACAACACCCGAAAGATCGGAACCGTGGTAACGCTAATGTGACGGCGTACTGCATCCCTCAATCTGTCGGCAGCGGAACGAAACTTTGGTACTGATATGAATGCAAAACGACTAGAAGAAAATTCTGAATATGCCCAATACGACACCGATGGCGACGGCATTATCTCTGATGAAGAGCTTGCGACGAGCAAAGAGCTACAAGAGCTACACCTTAGCCACGAACGCGCCGATGCGCAGCGAGCCATGAGTTGGTTCGCGTTATGGGGAATGTTGTTATACCCCTCACTCGTAGTTTTCAGTAGCTGGGTTGGACTAACACAGGCAGCAGACATTCTAGGCAGCATGGCCAGCGTCTATTTTGTTTCTGTGGCGGGAATTTTAGCAGCGTTCTTTGGCGCTCAAGCATGGTCGAACAAGAAAGCATAGGAGACATATATGGCAACGCCAAGACAAGGCAAAGCAAGAGTAAAGGTAACCGCTAGTGGGAAAAGAGTGAGTTATGGACAAGCTGGCAAAGCCAAAGGAGGTGGTCCGAGAGTAAAGCCTGGAACTTCGAAGGGCGACAGTTATTGCGCCCGCAGCCTCGGAATTAAGAAGCGGCTGTCGAAGGCGAAGCAAAGTGATCCCAACACACCAAACAATTTATCAAGGAAGCGCTGGAAATGTTCTGGCGCAAAATCAAGGAGGAAGTAATGCCAAATGGCCCAGGAACATACGGATCTACTGTAGGTAGACCGCCTAAGAAGAAAACTAAGGCAAAGAAAAAGATGCCTCAAAGGAAACCTAGAAAGTCTGGATATCCATAAATAGTGTGGCAGATCAGTGCAGGACTTGGCTTGGCGTTAGCGTTGAGTCTTGGAGGATTTAAACTTTATTACGATAAAGCTGAAGCCGAAAAGCTCGCTATTGCTGTGCAATTGAAGCAATCAAAGGCAAACCAAGTCCTGCTTGAGACCACTATCGATGGTCAAAACAAGAATCTGCGCGAACAAAAAGAACGCACAGAGGTTGTACTAGGCCGAATCCGCACTCTTACAGAGGAACATGCTGAATCAATGGCCGAAGTTCAATCGATCCGTGAGAAGTTTGCGAGGCACAATATGGACTTGCTGAGTCTACGCAAACCTAAGCTGATACAGAAAATCATAAACAAAGGCACCAAAGAGGTACTACGTGATTTGGAAACTATTACTTCTATTACTCCTTAGCGGGTGCAGCGTACTAGATCGTACCCCAGTAGTAGCACCTATTGAGGTAGTAACGGTTGTAGAGAAAGCTCCTCAGTACCATCCCCCGCTACCTAACCCTATCTCAACCACTCCCGTCGAGTGGACAGTGCTAACGCCGGACACCATGTCCGAGTACTTGGCGGACTTAGAGAACGGCGATGCGCCGACTAATGCCTATTATGGCCTTACCCCGAAAAGCTATGAAAACTTAAGCAACAACATGGCTGACGTAAAAAGATATATCCGACAGCTTCTTTCCATCCTTTCGTACTACCAAGAACCCGTGGAAAAATAAGGTGTTAGCAGCACTAACTTTTGTTTGCGCTATAGAGTTAGTAGTGCTAACTTACCGAAATACGTCTATCAGGACGATACCTGATCGTGTCGCCACGCTAAAACCGAATTCGTCTTGTAGACGTTAAATACGCAGAGGTCGTGCTCTCTAAAACTCGCAAAACCGTTATCCCAACGAAATAGGGTACACGGGTTTGACCGCTCCAAAAGACGGTCTGTGAACTTAACGTAATTTTAAATGCAATCTGGAGATGCCTAATGGCTACTACTAACTTTGCAGCGTTGACCAGTGAACAGCTTACCGTATGGAGCCGTGATTTCTGGCGCGTTGCACGAAATAATTCTTTTATCAATCAATTTGCTGGCTCTGGCCAGAACGCTATGGTTCAGCGTGTATCTGAACTAACTCAAAGTGAAAAAGGCGCTCGCGCTGTTATCACGTTGTTAGCCGACATGACCGGAGACGGTATCACTGGCGATAACACGCTAGAAGGAAACGAAGAGCAGTTAAAGGCTTACGACATAGTCGTGCAGCTTGACCAACTCCGTTTTGCTAACCGCTTGGCTGGCCGTTTGGCTGACCAGAAGTCGGTAGTTAACTTCCGTGAAACTTCTCGTGACGCACTTGCCTACGCAATGGCTGACAGGATCGACCAACTAGCTTTCCTAACTTTGTCAGGTGTTGGCTACACACAGAAGACCAATGGTGGACTTAGAGCTACTTCGTCTGCGTCAGGACACGACTTAGCAGATCTTGCTTTCTCAGGTGACGTAAGTGCTCCTACTGCTGCGAGACACCGCCGATGGGACGCTTCTAGCTACCTTCTTGCTGGTGATACTTCTGCAACTGTAGCTGCTGACACAATTAGCTATCGAGCAATCGTACAGCTTAAAGCCTACGCCAAAGACCAATACCTACGCGGCATTCGTGCTGGCGCTGGTGAAGAGGTCTACCACATGTTCGTAACTCCACAGCAAATGGCTGATCTGAAGTTAGATTCAGATTTCCTAGCTAACGTGCGAAATGCTGGCGTGCGTGGCCCGCAGTCAAGTCTATTCTCTGGCTCATCAAGCTTGATGGTAGATGGCGTGATGGTACATGAGTATCGCCACGTATTTAACACTGCTGGCGCTGCAAGTGGTACTAGCAGCAACGCTGGAAATGCAGGCTATAAATGGGGTGCTAACGCAGACGTAGACGGTGCTCGCGCACTTTTCTGCGGTGCTCAAGCACTCGCAATGGCCGACATTGGTGATCCAACCGTGACTGAAGATATCTTCGACTACGGCAATCAGAACGGTATCAGCATTGGTAAAATCTTCGGCTTCCGTAAGCCTAAGTACAACAGTGCTCCCGACTACGCTGTGTCTAACGACTTCGGCGTAATCGCGTTAGATACTGCCCAATAATCGGTTTGGAGCCTCTCGTTCGGCGAAGTTCCTCCCGCTCTACTTTGGCTACCTACCGGCCAAAAAGAGCGAGAGGCTCCTCTTTTTTCTTTTAGGAGATAGATAAACATGGCTACTACTTTTAACTCTGGCGCGATTGATAGAAACAGCGCCTTCAAGCCCTTCCCTAGCGGCAACGTGGGGATTCGCACAGCAGAGTACGCAATTGGTGCGGCGCTCGTAATCAACGATGTTGTACAGATGTGCAACGTTTTTGCTGGCGAAACAGTATTGGGCGTAACTATAACTTCAACTGATCTTGACACTGGCGGTAGCCCCGCACTTGTCTTGGATGTTGGTTATGGGGGCGCTTCTGCTGGTACTGCTGACGACATGATCAACGGCTCACTGATTGGTCGCGCAGGCGGCGCAAGCAGTTCTTTTGCTGTTGGCGATGCAACAACTGGCGATGGCGCAGTTGCACCTAAGACGTTTGCTGCCGATGAAACCATCGACATCCACGTAAAGGCTGCTCCAGCTACTGGCGCAACAACCGGCACGTTAACGATGACTTTGTACATCGCTTAACAAGACGAACCCCTAGTTTTCTAGGGGTTCTTTCTTTAGGAGACCAACTTGAAAGTACTTTCAAATACCGAGATCCGAGTCGTAACTACCTGGGGCGGTGTCGTACTGTTTTACCCTGGGGTTGAAAAAGAAGTCGGTGACGAAATAGGCTTGCTTGCAATGCAGCAAGGCGCAAAACAAATTCAAGAAACAACGCCCACTCCAGTAGCGGGCGTTGTAGAAGTTGCTGCTGAAGCAGTAGTAATAGAAGTCAGTGCAGACCCACTGTTAGATCGAGTTGCACAGATTTGCTCGGATCTTATCGATGAAGGTGAACCAGACTTTTTCAACATAGACGGATCACCAAAAGCAAAAGTCATCAACGAAAGAGCCGGTGAAAAAGTATCACCAGAAATTCGAGACTCAGCTTGGTTAGCAGCACTTAACTCATAGGTAACTAAAATGTCAGTCACAGTACAAAGCGTTATAGATCGAGTTCAAGCTACGTTACAGGACACAACCGGAATCCGGTGGCCTGTAGTCACGGAGCTAGTTCTTTGGGTAAACGACGCGCAAAGACAAATCGCGCTGATTAAGCCTGACGCTTCCGCAACAAACGCGACGGTTACTCTTGCCACAGGTACAAAACAAGAAATCCCTAGCGGCGGTAACCGCCTGCTTAGAGTAACTCGCAACATGTCCGCAGCTAGTAGCGGCACCGGAAAGAGATCTATACGCATTGTTGACAGAGATATTTTAGATTCAAACACGCCAGATTGGCACGACCCATCCGTGTCAGGTGATGCAGCGCATACAACGATTGTTAAGCATTATGTGTACGACGAGCAGAACCCTAGAAACTTCTACGTCTACCCTGGAGTGGCTGGCAACTCATACGTTGAGATTGTATATAGCGCCAATCCATCGACTGTTTCTCAGAGCGGTAACCTATCGGTGCCGGATATATACGGGAACGCGGTTGTAGATTACGTACTGTTCCGTGCGTATACGAAAGACGCTGAGTTTGCAGCAAACGCAAACCGCGCTTCCACGCACTACCAGCTATTTACCGGCACTCTTACTGGTAAGTCTCAGATTGATTTTATTACTTCCCCTAATACCAACGATGGTCAAGCAACAATGGCCGCCGCGCAGCGCGGAGCGGTTCAGTAGATGGCCACGGTCAAATACGAAACCCTATTTGCGGACATTTTGCCTATGGTGCAGGGATGCCCTGACCCGCTGATAATCAATGCAATAAGAGCCGCCGTAATAGAATTTTGCGAGAAAACAGGTGCTTATCAGGTCGAACTTGAACCGATCACAACCATATCAGGCACTTACGAGTACGATTTAGAAGCACCAACTGGTTACAACGTACATAAAATTGTCTGGCTAACCTATGAGGGTAATGACTTAGAAACTAGCACCCCTACGTTGGTTGAACAGAATTATTCTAACTGGCGAGCAAGTACTGGTACTCCAGAGGTATATGTAAAAGCCAGCCAGAATTTATTTCAACTCATACCAGTGCCAGATTCTACGAGAGCCAGTAGCGTGAGACTACGCGCACAGTTAAAACCTAATCGCGCATCAACATCCTGCGACTCTGCAATCCTAGATGACTACCGAGACGCGATAGTTAATGGGGCTTTATTCAGAATTTTAAGAATCCCATCCCGTGATTGGAGTGATCTCCAAGCTTCTATCCTTTATTCCAAATTATACCAAGAGGGTGTGTTAGATGCCGAACGACGAGCAAGAGGGGCTGACAGCGGGGTCGCAAGGAAAACCAACTACGGTGGTCTCTATACGCGAAGGAATACAGGCAAATACGCGAACCGCAGAATATTCAGATCCGGTTCCTATTGATGTCAGAGAAGTTTGGGAAACCGTTCTTTTCGGCATAGTCGAAATATTACGGGACACCCCGCAACTGACTTTCCGGCCCGAAGACGTATACGCAGATCTCGTTGAAGAACGAAGTGTACTTTTCATGTCGAAGGCAGGCTGGATGGTTCTCACTATTGAAAAAGACCAGTTTACGCTGGAAAGAACGTTACTTATTTGGCTCGCCTACACATACGAGAAAGGCGGCAGCAACTGGGCTACTCATCATGAGTGGTTGAACTTTGTTGCTTTGAACGAAGGCTGTTCTTACATCGAAGCGAGATCTGCGGTCCCAGAACTAGAACCGTATGCAATTAAGAATGGGTGGGAAGTAGAAACCCGCGTGTACAGAAGAGAGGTATTACAAGATGGGTGCTAAAGCTAAGAAAGTTGGGCCTAGCAGGACTGAGCAACTAGAAGCTTCTGTCGCGGTAGACCGCCAAAATTTTTTCAGGCAAAACTATAACAAACTGCTGAAAGAGCAAAGGAATTTCGGCGATAAAAAAGTGGGAAATATGCTTCGCGGTAGAGCCGCAGCAGATGTGCAACAGCAGCTTTCCAATAGCAGTTATGGCGAGTCTATGCGTAGTGACGCTGCCGGAGACAGCGCCAACGCCCTACTAGGTAACCTTGGGGTTGCTTCCACTAATGCTACAGCTATTGAAAACAGAATGGCTACAAACACTATCGGAACCGCGCAACAACAGGCTTCGGATGCGACTACTGGCTTATCAGCCGCTGCGCGGATATCAAGTAGTGACGCTTTGAATCGGGCGAAGAACAAGCAGATGGTCGCTCAAGCTAAACTAAATGCGGGAGCACAACTGGCTACTGCGGGAGTAATGAGAGCTGGTTCTGAAGGATTATTTGGAAACAAAGTAGCTGGCACAATAAACGGGCCGAGCACTCCTAGTTCAAAACCGTCTGTCCCTAAACTTCAGAACAAACCAAACCCTTACAGCATAGCCGGTCCAGGCTATAGAACAGTTACGTAGCTAGGATAAATATTATGGAAAATGTAATGGGTATGGTTGGCTATAATCAAAGCCGAAGCAACAACGGCTTACCAAATGTAAGCGACCCAAAGTCAGCCCAGGCGGATATTACGTATAGACAGTATATGGACTACAAAAAAGACTTCCAACAGTTTGAATTAGACCAGATTGAAAAGTCACAAACAGACACCGGCTTAATTGATCAAGCGTTTGAAGATGCACCCAAAGCCGCAGAGCTTTCCCAGCAATCACAGCAGAGATCCCTGTCACGCTATGGTGCAGAACTTACTCCTGCTCAAGCACAACAGATGCAAAGGTCTAACCAAAGAACAGGCAAGCTCGGCATGATAAATGCTGTGCAGAACGCACGTTTGGCACAGCAAGAACAAAATACGACCTTGATGTCAGATCTTATTAACATTGGGCAAGGCTTAAATCGTTCGTCATTACAGATGATCGGATCGGCAGCGCAGAACCAAAGTAATAGAGAGCAAGCCTACGATAACGCCAAAGCTCAGTCTAAAGCTTCAACAATGGGAACAATCGGGGCGCTAGGTGCCGCCGCGATTATGTTCTTGTAATAGGAAAATATAGTGGCAACTTCACCAGCAAATTCTATTTTAGGTACGATTGACCTATTCCAAAAACAAACACAACGAAATAGGGCGAATGAGCTAGCTGACCGTCAATTCGAATTAGCAACTCAGCGTGAAGCTCGCCTTGGAAGATTAGATGAAAAAAGAATCGCGGACTATGACAAACAGTCAGAGTACCGCGATACGCAAGAACAGCGAGATATAGCTAAGAATGACCGAGAAGCAGAAGCACATATTCTTGATATAGAAACTGCATACCTAGGGCAAGACCAAACAAGGTCCGTTACTGCTGGTCAAAATATTACTAATAAAACTAAGAGTTTAGAGTTAAGGGCGAAAACTACGCAGTTAGACGCTGAACAATCCATAAATTTTTTGGCGGGAAATAACTTTATAGACCTCGGAAAAGGTTCCATTGCTGGCGAGTCAGTCCTTACGCCGCCGTTTTGGAAGTCAGTGGTATCAGGCGATAAGAATACAATTGGTTTTTTAAAGCAGAACCTCAACGACGCTTTGGAGTTAACAGACGAAACGGCAGTCAAGTCGATAGAGGTAATCCCACAAGAAAATGGTCAAACTTTATACGCGGTTAACACAATCAACGGCGGTGTTATAACAGAAGATGGTACAAGCATAGACGACTCAAAGCCTGTTTTACTAACAGCGAAACAGCTCGATGGATTTATGAACACCCACCTGAGAGGCACTGTAATACCGCAGTCCGGCTATGATGTAATAGGTGCTACAACTGCGCGTGGACTAGGAACC
>Ga0209192_10001734_pt1 | contig 16759 bp, 29 predicted proteins | sample ArcticOcean_MG_C_11_FD_187433 | JGI IMG/M metagenome (GOLD analysis project Ga0209192, IMG submission 187433) | Marine microbial communities from western Arctic Ocean - ArcticOcean_MG_CB2_154 (SPAdes) (version 2) | ecosystem: Environmental > Aquatic > Marine > Oceanic | place: Arctic Ocean... | reverse complement strand
AAGCATAGGATTCACAGAACCTTCTACTAATTTTACACTGTGAAAGTTTAATATTGAAACTTTATCTGATTCATAAATTACTTCAAAAACACGACTGCCAATTTCTGAATCAATTTTTTTAAATACCTTACCAAGTATATTGATATTATCAATTTGTTTCATATTTAAAACAAAAATTGAATCTTGTGATATTTTTGTCACAAGTCTATTTGTTCTTAAATTGAAATTAACATTGTCTAAAGTAAATGTTTTGTTATCTTTTGACTTAACAATTACAGGATAATTTTTCCAGTCTTCAAATAAATAAATTGATCCATCCATAGTCCTTGGTGGGTTAATAAATCTCATAGCTGTACCGTATGTTCCAGTTGGTGAAGAATTACCACCACTACCTGTGATGCCACTTAAAGCTAAAATATTGTTATCACTAACATTTGTCGGTGTAGAACTTTGAGAGTACACAAAAGAAGTGAAAAGTAAAGTTACTAATAAAGTGATTTTTATTTTTTTCATTTTTTTTATTTTTTTATTCCTTACTCTATGGGTGGGTATAAATCAAAAAGGTTGCGTATGTTTTATTTAAAATACTATTTAACAAAAGTATTAAAAAAAAAGAGCAAGCTAAAATTTGCTTGCTCTTTTTAACATTTATTTAAAAATATTATTTATTCTTCAGATTTTTCTTCTTTAGTTGTTTCAACTGTTTCAACTGTTTCAGCTGAAGCAACATCATCTGTTTTCTTTCTTCTTCCTCTACGTGTAGTTTTCTTAGCTTTTTGCCCTTTAGGGTTATATATTTCATTATAATCAACTAATTCAACCATTGCCATAGGAGCATTATCTCCTTGACGATTTCCTAGTTTTATAATACGAACATAACCTCCTGGTCTGTCTGCTATTTTTACAGAAATTTCTTTAAATAATTCTGTAACTGCATATTTATCTCTAAGGTAACTAAAAACCGTTCTTCTATTGTGAGTTGTATCTGACTTAGATTTTGTGATTAATGGCTCAACAAATACTCGTAACGCTTTAGCTTTAGCAACTGTAGTGTTAATACGTTTGTGCTCTATTAAAGAGCAGGCCATATTGGCTAACATTGCTTTTCTATGCGCTGTTTGTCTTCCTAAATGATTGAATTTTTTTCCGTGTCTCATGACGTTTGTTTTATACTTTCATCTTGCTCAACTCACTATTGAGGGGCAAATTATGAAAGGTTAATCTCTATCTAATTTATATTTTACTAAATCCATTCCAAAATTTAATCCTTTAACATTTACTAATTCTTCTAGTTCTGTTAATGATTTTTTACCGAAATTTCTGAATTTCATTAAATCACTTTTATTAAAAGAAACTAAATCTCCTAAAGTATCTACTTCTGCGGCTTTTAAACAATTTAAAGCTCTAACAGAAAGATCCATATCTATTAATCTAGTCTTTAATAACTGACGCATATGTAATGATTCTTCATCATAAGTTTCAGTTTGTGCAATCTCATCTGCCTCAAGAGTAATTCTCTCATCAGAGAACAACATGAAGTGATGTATTAATATTTTAGCAGCTTCGGTTAATGCATCTTTAGGATTTATTGAACCGTCTGTTTCTATATCAAAGATTAATTTTTCGTAATCTGTTTTTTGCTCAACACGAAAGTTTTCAATTGCGTATTTAACATTCTTAATTGGAGTATAAATAGAATCTGTAAAGATCGTACCTATGGGTGCTCCAGATTTTTTATTTTCTTCAGCAGGAACAAAACCTCTTCCTTTTTCTATGGTAAGTTCCATGTTTAATTTCACAGACTTGTCCATATTACAGATTACTAAATCTGGGTTTAACACCTGAAAACCAGAAATATACTTCTGTAAATCACCAGCTGTTAATTGGTCTTGTCCTGAAGTAGCAACAGAAACTGTTTCTCTATCTGACTCTTCAATTTGTTTCTTAAAACGAACTTGTTTAAGGTTAAGAATAATTTCAGTTACATCTTCAACGATACCTTTAATTGTTGAAAATTCATGTTCTACACCATCAACTCTTAATGAAGTAATAGCAAATCCTTCTAAAGAAGATAATAAAACTCTTCTTAAAGCATTTCCTACAGTTAAACCAAAGCCTTGTTCTAATGGTCTAAACTCAAACCTACCAGAAAAGTCTGTAGATTCTATCATTATTACCTTATCGGGTTTTTGAAAATTTAAAATTGCCATATGTTTTTCTTCGTTTTAATTGTTATTTAGTTGCGCGGTTTGTAAGCGTGAAGAATTGCAAACATTCCCTTTGGCCAAATACCAATGTGATTAATTTATTATTTAGAATATAATTCTACGATTAATTGCTCTTTAATATTTTCAGGAATTTGTAATCTCTGTGGAGTTTTTACATAGGTTCCTTCTTTTTTATCAGAATTCCAGCTTAACCATTCATAAACAGCACTACTAGATGCTAATGCATTTTCTACAGCTAATAAAGATTTTGACTTCTCTCTAACTGCAACTACATCACCTTCTTTTAAAGAATATGAAGGTATATTTACGATCTCTCCATTCACTGTTATATGTCTGTGAGAAACTAATTGACGAGCTCCTCTTCTAGATTTTGCAATACCAAAACGATACACAACGTTGTCTAAACGAGCTTCACACAATTGTAATAAAACCTCTCCTGTAATTCCTTTGGAAGAAGATGCTTTTTTAAATAAGTTACTAAACTGACGCTCTAATATTCCATAAGAATATTTAGCTTTTTGCTTTTCCATTAGCTGGACAGCGTATTCAGATTTCTTACCTCTTCTTTTAGCATTTCCATGCTGTCCTGGAGGATAATTTCTTTTTTCGAAGCTCTTGTCTGCTCCAAATATTGCTTCGCCAAATTTACGAGCAATTTTAGTTTTTGGTCCTGTATATCTTGCCATTTCTGTTTTTGTTACAATAGGGATTATGAATTAAGGCTTAATCCTTCGATAATCTGTTTCCTATATATTAAAAAATTTAATTATACTCGTCTTCTTTTTGGTGGACGACAACCATTATGAGGAGTAGGAGTAACATCAATAATTTCAGTTACTTCAATTCCTGAATTGTGAATGGCTCTAATAGCAGATTCTCTACCATTTCCAGGTCCTTTCACATATACTTTTACTTTACGTAAACCAGCTTCATGAGCTACTTTAGAGCAATCTTCTGCGGCTAATTGAGCTGCATAAGGTGTGTTCTTTTTAGAACCTCTAAATCCCATTTTCCCAGCTGATGACCATGAAATAACATCACCTTTCTTATTTGTCAAAGAAATAATGATATTATTAAAAGATGCTGTAACATGAGCTTCTCCGATAGACTCAATAATTACTTTACGTTTTTTTGAACTTGTTTTTGCCATAATAATTTGGTGTTTAGCTATAATGCTCTAGTAAATTGTGTTTAGTACACGGCACACTAGTTAATTAAAGCTATTTGTAACTTATTTTTTCTTGTTAGCTACTGTTTTTCTCTTACCTTTTCTTGTTCTAGAGTTGTTTTTAGTTCTCTGACCTCTTAAAGGAAGACCTACTCTATGACGAATACCTCTCTGACATCCAATATCCATTAGACGTTTGATACTTAATTGTACCTCAGAACGTAACTCACCTTCTATGGTAAAAGTTCCAACTTGTTCTCTAATTGCAGCGATTTGATCATCAGTCCAATCTTGAACTTTAACACTCTCGTCTACTTTTGCGTTTGCTAAAACTTCTTTAGCTCTACTGTTTCCTATACCAAAGATGTAAGTTAAAGCAATAACTCCTCTTTTATTCTTTGGAATGTCTATACCTGCTATTCTTGCCATTACCCTTGTCTTTGTTTAAATCTAGGATTTTGTTTATTAATCACATATAATCTACCTTTTCTGCGCACTATTTTGCAGTCGGCACTTCTTTTCTTTACTGATGCTCTAACTTTCATTAGTTCTATTTTTTAGTATCTATAAGTTATTCTAGCCTTTGTTAAATCGTAAGGGCTCATTTCTAATTTAACTTTATCTCCTGGTAATAATTTAATATAATGCATTCTCATTTTACCTGAGATGTGGGCTGTTACAATGTGCCCATTTTCTAATTCTACACGAAACATTGCATTTGATAATGCTTCTGTAATAGTTCCATCTTGTTGAATTGCTGCTTGTTTAGCCATAATTTACTTCAATGATTTTCTATTACTATTTCCTGATTTCATTAAACCATCATAATGACTGTTCAATAAATATGAATTTATTTGCTGAATAGTATCAATCGCAACACCAACCATAATGATTAATGAGGTCCCTCCATAAAATAAAGCCCAACCTTGCTGAACTCCAAATTGAACCACAATAGCTGGAAGTATAGATAAACCTGCAAGAAATAACGATCCTGGAAAAGTTATTCTAGATAATACAGAATCTAATCTTTCAGCAGTATCTTTTCCTGGTCTAATTCCTGGAATAAACCCTCCACTTTTCTTTAAATCATCGGCCATTTTATTCGTTGGAATAGTGATGGCTGTGTAAAAGAAACTAAAAATTACAATTAGAAGCGCAAAAATTACATTGTACCACAATCCAAATGGATCTTGCAATTCAGATAATATTGGGAATTTTCTTGCCAAAGCCATTGGTAAAAACATAATTGCTTGAGCAAAAATAATAGGCATTACACCTGCAGCATTTAATTTTAATGGAATGTAATCTCTAGATCCTGCTGTATTCTGAATATTTCCAGCAACAGTTCTTCTTGCGTACTGAACTGCTATTTTACGAACAGCTGTTACCAAATAAACACTCATTAGTATTACAACAAACCAGACAATAATTTCTATTAAAATCATCATCACACCACCTGCACCTGCATTAGTTGTTTTAGCAACATACTCTTGTAAGAAAGATGCTGGGAAATTTGCAATAATACCAACAGTAATTAATAATGAAATACCATTACCAACTCCTTTATCTGTAATACGCTCTCCTAACCACATAGCAAAAATTGTTCCTGCTGTTAGTAATATCATCGATGAAATCCAAAACGTAGGACCAGTTACTAAAAATGCTTCTGGCGGTAAACCAAATGTATTCTGAATAGCAGCTATGTATGTAGGACCTTGAACCATTGTAATTAAAATGGTTAACCATCTAGTTATTTGTGTAATTTTCTTTCTACCACTTTCTCCGTCTTTTTGTAATTTTTGCAAATAAGGAACTGCTATTCCCATTAGTTGCACTACAATAGAAGCAGATATATAGGGCATAATTCCTAACGCCATAATTGAAGCTCTAGAAAATGCACCACCTGTAAATGCGTTTAATAATCCTAAAAGACCTGAAGAAGTACCCTCTTTTAACGCTGATAATTGTAATGGATCTATTCCAGGTAATGGAACACCAGCCATAAAACGGTAAACAGCAATTAAACCAAGAGTTAGAATAATTTTATTCTTTAACTCTTCTATTTTCCAGATATCTTTTAATGTGGTTATAAAATTCTTCATTTAATAGGTTCTTATAAAGTAACTACTTCTCCACCAGCAGCTTCAATAGCAGCTTTAGCAGTAGCAGTAAATTTATGTACAGTAATATTTAATGTAGCTTTTAACTCACCACGACCCAAAATTTTCACTAAGTCGTTTTTCCCTACAACACCATTTGCTACTAAAATTTCTAAACTAACTGTATCAGTTATCTTTTTATTATCAACTAATTCTTGAAGTTTGTCTAAATTGACACCTGCATATTCCTTGCGGTTTATGTTTGTGAAACCAAATTTAGGCACACGTCTTTGAAGTGGCATCTGACCACCTTCAAAACCAATCTTTCTAGAATAACCTGAACGAGATTTTGCTCCGTTGTGACCTCTGGTAGATGTTCCACCTTTTCCAGATCCTTCACCTCTAGCAATTCTTTTTCCGCTTTTTACAGATCCTTCTGCTGGCTTTAAGTTATGTAAACTCATAATATATCTTATATTAAATTTCCGTTACAGAAACTAAATGTTTAATTGTATTAACCATACCGATAATAGAAGGAGTTGCCTCATGTTCTACAGTTTGGTTCATTTTTCGTAAACCTAATGCCTCTAAAGTTCTTTTTTGATTTTGAAGGCGTCCGATTTGACTTTTTACTTGTGTAACTTTAATTCTTGTCATCATCTTAGGTTTATCCGTTAAATACTTTCTCTAAAGAAATTCCTCTTTGTTTTGCAATTGCTGCAGCACTACGCAATTGTAACAATGCATCAAAAGATGCTTTTACAACGTTGTGTGGATTTGAAGAACCTTGAGATTTTGATAATACATCATGTACACCAACAGACTCTAATACAGCACGAACAGCACCACCAGCAATAACTCCGGTACCATTTGAAGCTGGCTTGATAAAAACTTTAGCTCCACCAAACTTCCCTTTTTGTTCGTGAGGTACAGTTCCATTTAAAATTGGAATTCTTACCAATTTTTCTTTGCGTCTTCAATTGCTTTTGCAATAGCTGATGCTACGTCTTTAGATTTCCCTAAACCGTGACCAACAACTCCGTTTCCGTCACCAACAACAACAATAGCAGAAAAACCAAATGCTCTACCTCCTTTTGTTACTTTAGTTACACGTTGTACTCCTACAAGTCTATCAACAAGCTCTAATCCGCTTGGTTTAACTCTTTCTACGTTTTTATATTTATGATACATACTATAGACTTATTAAAATTTTAAACCAGCTTCTCTTGCAGCCTCTGCTAATACTTTTACTCTTCCGTGATATAAATATCCGTTTCTGTCAAAAGCAACAGTTTCTACTCCAGCTTTAGTTGCTAATTCTGCTATTGATTTTCCAACAGCAGCAGCAGCTTCTTGTTTAGTACTTGCTTTAATATCTTTATTTCTTGATGAAACTGAAACAATTGTTGCCCCGTCTACATCGTTAACTATTTGAGCATAAATTTCTTTATTACTTCTATAGACAGACAATCTTGGTTTTGTTGCTGTTCCAGAAATAATTTTCCTAATTCTATACTTAATTCTAGTTCTTCTTTGAAGCTTTGATAATGCCATAACTCTTATAAATTATGCAGATTTACCTGCTTTTCTTCTTAATACTTCACCTACAAATTTAACTCCTTTACCTTTGTAAGGCTCTGGTCTACGGAAACCGCGAATTTTCGCAGCAACTTGTCCAACCAATTGCTTATCGTAAGAAGTTAATTTAATAATTGGGTTTTTTCCTTTCTCTGAAATAGTCTCAATCTTAACTTCTGGAGCTAATTCTAAAACAATATTGTGAGAGTAACCCAATGCTAAATCTAGTTTTTGACCTTGATTTGAAGCTCTGTAACCTACACCGACTAATTCTAATTCTTTAGTCCATCCTTTACTTACACCATCAATCATGTTAGAAAACAACGCTCTCATTAAACCGTGTTGGGCCTTATGATTTTTGCTTTCTGATGCTCTATCTAAAAAGATAGTAGCGTCTTCAATTTTTACAGAAATTCCATCAGAAATTGTTTGTGACAACTCTCCTAATTTTCCTTTTACTGTAATAATATTTTCGTTTATGTTTACATCTACACCTTGTGGAATGCTAACCGGATTTTTTCCTATTCTACTCATCTCTTAGGTTTAATGAACGTAACATAAAACTTCTCCTCCAACATTCTCTGCAATGGCTTTTTTATTTGTCATTACACCTTTTGAAGTTGAAACAATAGCAATTCCAAGTCCGTTTAATACTCTTGGCATCTCATTGGCGCCAACGTATTTACGTAAACCTGGTGTACTAATTCGTTGAATTTTTCTGATTACCGACTCTTTTGTGTCTTTGTCATATTTTAAAGCTATTTTAATGGTTCCTTGAACAGAACTATCATTAAATTGATAACTTAAAACATACCCTTGATCAAACAAAATTTTTGTCATTTCCTTCTTCAAGTTTGAAGCTGGAATTTCTACTACTCTGTGTCCTGCAGAAATTGCATTTCTAACTCTCGTTAGATAATCTGCGATTGGATCTGTATACATATTTATTTAAATTTCGATTACGGTTTTCAATTACCTTATTTACCTACAGATTTCTCTGTGATAACTGAACCTATAATCAGTTAATTTTATTTTTACTCAAAAATTAAGAGCATGCAAAAGTACACATTCTATTTCTATTTTTGAGATTTATCTTAGATTTCTACCAGCTAGCTTTTCTAACACCCGGTATTAACCCTTGATTTGCCATTTCACGGAAAGTCACACGAGACAAACCGAACTGACGCATATACCCTTTTGGACGCCCAGTTATTTTACACCTATTGTGCATTCTTACTGGTGACGCATTTTTTGGTAATTTTTGCAATGCATCATAATCTCCGGCTTCCTTTAAAGCTTTCCTTTTTTCAGCATATTTTGCAACTATTTTTGCTCTTTTACGTTCGCGAGCTTTCATTGATTCTTTAGCCATCTCTTAATTTTTTTTGAATGGTAAACCTAGTTCTCCTAATAATGACTTCGCTTCTTTATCAGTATTGGCAGATGTTACAAATGTAATATCCATTCCGTTGATTTTTTTAACTTGGTCAATATTGATTTCTGGGTAAATGATTTGTTCTTTAATTCCCAAATTGTAATTACCTCTTCCGTCAAATCCGTTCGCTTTTATTCCGTTAAAGTCTCTTACACGTGGTAAAGAAGCAGTAACTAAACGATCTAAAAATTCATACATCTTGTCTCCACGTAAAGTAACTTTAACACCAATTGGCATTCCTTTACGTAACTTAAAAGATGCAACATCCTTTTTAGAAATCGTTGATATTGCTTTTTGACCAGTAATTGTTGCCAACTCTTCCAAAGCGTAATCAATTAATTTCTTATCAGCAATCGCAGCTCCTACACCTTTGCTTACTACAATTTTCTGTAGTTTTGGCACTTGCATAACATTGCTATAGCTAAACTCTTCTGTTAGAGCTTTTACAACTCTACCCTTATACTCTTCTTTTAATCTTGGTATATAACTCATGATTATACTTATTTTTTAGTTTTTTTAGAGATTCTAGTTTTAGTACCTCCATCAACTTTATAACCAACTCTTACTACAACTCCTTCTTCTACTAACAATAAGTTAGAGACATGAAGTGAAGCTTCTTTTTTTACAATACCACCTTGAGGACTTTGTGCACTTGGTTTTGTGTGTTTTGAAACCATATTCACACCTTCTACAATGGCTCTGTCTTTGTCCTTAATGATTTGTAAAATCTTTCCTTCAGATCCTTTATGATCTCCTGCAATTACTCTTACAGTATCTCCTGATTTTATTTTAAACTTCTTCATCTTGTTTCTGGTTTAAAGCACTTCAGGTGCTAATGATACGATCTTCATAAATTGTTTCTCACGTAATTCACGCCCAACTGGACCGAAAACACGAGTTCCTCTCATTTCCTCTGTAGGACTTAAAAGTACACATGCATTGTCATCAAATCTAATATATGATCCATCTTTACGACGAACTTCTTTCTTTGTACGAACAACTACTGCTCTTGACACTTGTCCTTTTTTTACGGTTCCGTTAGGAGTTGCAGACTTTACAGTTACTACAATTTTATCTCCTACTCTAGCATAACGTTTTCTGGTTCCTCCTAAAACTCTAATCACTAAAACTTCTTTTGCTCCAGTGTTATCTGCTACTTTTAATCTTGATTCTGTCTGTAACATATTATTTAGCTCTTTCTAGGATTTCTACTAATCTCCAACGTTTTGATTTACTCATAGGACGAGTTTCCATTATCTTAACGGTATCTCCTTCGTTGCAATCATTCTGTTCGTCGTGAGCAACATACTTTTTCGTCTTTAATACGAACTTACCGTACATTGGGTGTTTTACTCTCTTTACTTCTGAAACAACAATGGACTTTTCCATTTTGCTACTAGAAACAACACCTATTCTTTCTTTTCTAAGATTTCTATTTTCCATCTTTAAAACTGACTTAGAATTATTGTAATTCTCTTTTTGTTAATTCTGTTGCAAGTTTTGCTACAGTTCTTCTTAAGCTTCTTAACTGCATTGGGTTTTCCAATGGAGTAATGGCATGGGCCATCTTAAGATCGTTATAATTTTTCTGCAACGCTCCCAACTTCTCTTGTAAATCAGTAGCTGATAATTCTTTAATTTCTGATTGTTTCATGTTCTTATAGAATTAAGCGTTAATATCAAAGTCTCTAGCTACTACAAACTTCGTTCTTACTGGAAGTTTTTGTGCTGCTAAACGTAAAGCTTCTTTTGCAACATCCATTGGCACTCCACCAATTTCAAACAAAATTCTACCTGGCTTAATAACTGCAACAAAATGATCTGGAGCTCCTTTTCCTTTACCCATACGTACTTCTAAGGGTTTCTTGGTAATAGGCTTATCTGGAAATACCTTAATCCAGAGTTGTCCTTCTCTTTTCATATGACGAGTTGCCGCGATACGAGCTGCTTCAATTTGACGAGAGGATAAAAGATTCTGGTCGATAGACTTAATACCAAACATTCCATTAGAAAGTTGATTACCTCTACCAGAAATACCATTCATATTTCCTTTCGCCTTCTGTACCTTACGGTATTTTACTCTTTTTGGCTGTAACATTGTTAATTTCTAAATTTTAAAAATTATTTTCTTCTACGAGGTTGTTGACGTTTCTGATTACCAGCACCCTTATTTGGTCCACTCTGTTTTTTAGACAAACCAACTAATGGAGATAATTCTCTCTTACCATATACCTCACCTTTCATAATCCATACTTTCACACCGATTCTTCCGTATGTAGTATGTGATTCAACAAGTGCATAATCTATATCTGCTCTAAAAGTAGACAGAGGAATTCTACCTTCTTTATAATGCTCAGAACGTGCCATTTCTGCTCCGTTTAAACGACCAGAGATTTGGATTTTAATTCCTTCCGCATTCATTCTAATAGAGGCAGCGATAGCCATTTTAATTGCTCTCTTGTAAGAAATTCTATTTTCGATTTGACGTGCAACACTAGAAGCTACTAATTTAGCATCTAATTCTGGACGTTTAATTTCAAAAATATTAATTTGAACTTCTTTCCCTGTAATTTTCTTAAGCTCTTCTTTTAACTTGTCTACCTCTTGACCTCCTTTACCAATAATGATACCTGGACGTGCCGTAGTGATAGTAACGGTTACAAGTTTTAAAGTACGCTCAATAATTACTCGAGAAACACTTGCTTTAAATAATCTAGCATTTACATACTTTCTTATTTTGTCATCTTCAGCGATTTTATCACCGTAGTTCTTTCCACCATACCAGTTTGATTCCCATCCTCTGATAATTCCTAAACGATTTCCTATTGGATTAGTTTTTTGTCCCATTTCTACTAATGATTAATTACTGATATTTTTTGCACCTAACTCTAAAGTAACGTGATTAGAACGCTTTCGAATTCTATGTGCACGCCCCTGTGGAGCTGGTCTTAATCTTTTTAACATTCCTGCGCTATCTACACATATAGATTTTACAAATAATCCAGCATCTTCAATACTAGCTTCTTCATTCTTAGCTTGCCAGTTTGCAATTGCAGACAATAACAATTTCTCTAAGTTGATAGATGCTTCTTTTGGACTGAATTTTAAGATTTGTAAAGCTTTTTCAACTTCTACACCTCTTATTTGATCTGCAACTAAACGCATTTTTCTCGGTGACGTAGGACAGTTAGTTAGTTTAGCAAAAGATTTACTTTTCCTAGCCTCCTTTAACTGCTGTGCCATATTGTGTTTACGAACTCCCATTGCCTACTATTTTTTACCTTTATTTTTTGCACCTGCATGTCCTCTAAATGAACGTGTTGGTGAAAATTCTCCTAATTTATGTCCTACCATATTTTCAGTAACATATACAGGAACGAATTGACGTCCATTATGCACTGCTATAGTTTGACCAACGAAATCAGGTGAAATCATACTTGCTCTAGACCAAGTTTTGATTACAGATTTTTTTCCTGCTTCTACATTAGCCATTACTTTCTTCTCTAACTTATAGTGAATATAAGGTCCTTTTTTTAATGATCTTGCCATGACTTATTATTTCTTTCTACGTTCTAGAATATATTTATTACTCGCTTTGGTCTTAGATCTTGTCTTAAATCCTTTTGCTGGAATACCATTTCTAGATCGTGGATGACCTCCTGAAGATTTCCCTTCACCACCACCCATTGGGTGATCGACTGGATTCATTACAACCGCTCTAGTTCTTGGTCTTCTACCTAACCATCTAGATCTAGTTGATGATCTGAATTAGAAACAACTCCAATTGTAGCAATACAAGTCAACAAGATTAATCTTGTTTCACCTGATGGTAACTTAACCGTTGCGTATTTACCATCTCTTGCCATTAACTGAGCAAATGAACCTGCAGAACGTGCCATAACAGCACCTTGTCCAGGACGTAGCTCTATACAAGAAATTGTAGTTCCTAAAGGAATATCACTTAAAGGCATGGTATTACCAATCTCTGGTGCAGCACCTGAACCTGATATTATAGTTTGACCTACTTTTAAACCGTTTTGTGCTATCACATAACGTTTTTCACCATCAGTATAACTAACTAACGCAATAAATGCTGTACGATTTGGATCGTATTCGATAGTTTTAACTGTTGCAGGAACACCGTTTTTATCTCTTTTAAAATCGATAATACGATATCTTTGTTTATGACCACCACCGATGTTACGGGTAGTCATTCTTCCCTGATTGTTTCGACCTCCAGATCTTTTATTCGGAGCTAATAAACTCTTCTCCGGCTTATCAGTTGTAATGGCGTCGAATCCATTTACAACTCTAAAACGCTGACCTGGTGTTATTGGTTTTAATTTTCTAACTGACATTTCTTCCTTTCTTAAAGATTGTTATAAAAATCAATGCTCTCTCCCTCTGCTAACTGTATAATTGCTTTTTTATAAGCTCCTTTTTTACCAGTTACTAAACCCTTTTTAGTGAATTTAGTATTTTTTTGTACTGGATAATTTAAAGTTTTTACACTAGATATAGAAACTCCGTAAGCAGTTTCAACTGCTTTCTTAATTTCTATTTTATTAGCTTTCTTATCTACTACAAATGCATAGCGGTTGTGTAACTCACTATCATTGGTAGCTTTTTCCGTAATAATAGGTTTTATTAAAATACTCATCCTATTTACTTAAATTGTTTTTAATTTCCTCTAAAGAGCTTTCAGAAATAACCACTTTACCTGCATTTAGAATGCCATAAGTGTTTAATCCTGAGTTACTTACAACTTTAGATGTTTTTAAATTTCGAGAAGACAAATATACATTATTATTTGACCCGCTCAATACAAACAATGACTTTTTAGACTCTAACTCTAATGCCTTCAATACATTGGTGAAATTTTTGGTTTTCACTGTATCAAAATTAAAGTCTTCAATGACTACTAAGTTATTGTCTTTAGCTTGAATACTTAAAGCAGATTTACGTGCTAAATGCTTTAAATTTTTATTCAATTTGAAAGAATAGCTTCTTGGTCTTGGACCGAAAACTCGACCTCCACCTCTAAAAACAGGAGATTTGATACTACCCGCACGAGCTGTACCTGTTCCTTTTTGTTTTTTTATCTTTCTTGTACTTCCTGCGATCTCTGCACGCTCTTTAGATTTGTGCGTTCCTTGTCTTTGATTAGCCAAGAATTGCTTAACATCTAAATAGATAGCGTGATCATTAGGTTCTATTCCGAATACTTCTTGAGAAAGCTCAACCTTTCTTCCAGTATCTTTACCATTAATGTCTAAAACTGCTACTTTCATTATTTCTGAATAGTTATGTAAGAATTTTTGTGACCAGGAATTGCTCCTTTTACAACAAGTAGATTCTTTTCAGCAACTACTTTTAAAACTCTTAAGTTTTGAACTTTCACTTTATCACCACCCATTCTTCCGGCCATTCTCATTCCTTTGAATACTCTCGCTGGATATGATGCGGCACCAATAGAACCTGGAGCTCTTAAACGGTTGTGTTGACCGTGAGTTGCTTGTCCAACTCCGGCAAAACCGTGTCGTTTTACAACTCCTTGGAAACCTTTACCTTTAGATACACCAGATACATCGACAAATTCGCCTTCTTCAAAATGTTCAACAGTAATAGAGTCTCCTAAATTGTACTCTTTTTCAAATCCTTGAAATTCAATGACTTTTCTTTTAGCAGTGGTGCCAGCTTTTTTAAAGTGACCATCTAACGCTTTGTTAGAACTCTTCGCCTTTTTGTCATCGAAACCAAGTTGTAACGCATTGTATCCGTCAACCTCTTCGGTTCTGACTTGGGTAACAACGCATGGACCTGCTTCGATTACTGTACAAGGAATATTCTTCCCGTTTTCGTCGAATAAGCTGGTCATTCCGATTTTTCTACCTATTAACCCAGACATATTTAATTAATTATTAATTGTTTACTTATTTATATTTCCTTTAAATTTTGCTAAAAAAAACAGCGTTAAAACATTTTCAACGCTGAATATGTTTTTAACCGTTTTTCCTTCGCGAAACGCTCCGGACATGTTACTCTAATTTCACGAAACAACCAATAAGATTACCTCGCAATTTTATTGTTTGTACTTATACTTTAATCTCAACCTCTACTCCACTTGGTAATTCAAGCTTCATTAAAGCATCAATAGTCTTTGACGAAGAACTGTAAATATCTAACAAACGTTTGTATGCAGATAATTGAAATTGTTCTCTAGATTTTTTATTCACGTGAGGTGAACGTAAAACCGTAAATATTTTTTTATTAGTTGGTAAAGGAATTGGACCATTTACAACAGCTCCAGTACTTTTAACCGTCTTTACAATCTTCTCAGCAGACTTATCTACTAAATTGTAATCGTAAGACTTTAATTTTATTCTAATTTTTTGACTCATCTTAATATCTTATTAACCTTTAGCTTTAGTAATTACTGCTTCTGAAATATTAGAAGGTGTTTCTGCATAGTGAGAAAATTCCATAGTAGAGGTTGCTCTACCAGAAGATAATGTTCTTAATGTAGTAACATAACCAAACATCTCAGACAATGGTACATCTGCCTTCACAACTTTTGCTCCTGCTCTGTCATCCATTGCATTTACCTGACCTCTTCTTCTATTTAAATCTCCTACAATATCACCCATATAATCTTCAGGTGTAACAACATCCATTTTCATTATAGGCTCAAGAACAACTGCACCTGCTGCTTTCGCAGCCGCTTTATATCCTAATTTTGCTGCTAATTCAAACGAAAGTGCATCAGAATCCACAGCGTGAAAAGAACCATCTTTCAATGTAATTTTCATAGAATCCATTTCAAACCCAGCTAAAGGACCATTCTTCATTGCCATTGAGAATCCTTTTTCTACAGATGGAATAAATTCTTTTGGAATACGTCCTCCTTTAATAACATCTACAAACTGTAAACCTGTACCAGTCCAATCTTCATCTACTTGACCCATTTCAAATACAATATCTCCAAATTTACCACGTCCTCCAGATTGTTTCTTATAAACTTCTCTGTGCTCAGCAGTTTTTGTTAAAGCTTCTTTGTATTCAACTTGAGGCTCACCTTGATTTAATTCGACATTAAATTCACGTCTCATTCTATCAACAATAATATCTAAGTGTAATTCTCCCATTCCTGAGATAATTGTTTGCCCAGAAGCTTCATCTGTTTTTACTTGAAAAGTAGGGTCTTCTTCTGCCAATTTTGACAATGCTGTACCCATTTTTTCAACATCAGCTTTTGTTTTTGGCTCTATGGCAATCCCAATTACTGGATCTGGAAAGTCCATTGATTCTAAAACAATTGGATGTTTTTCATCAGATAATGTATCTCCTGTTTTTATAGATTTAAATCCTACAGCAGCTCCAATATCACCTGCTTCAATATAATCAATTGCATTTTGTTTATTAGCATGCATTTGATAGATACGAGAAATACGCTCTTTTTTACCTGAACGATTATTTAAAACGTAAGAACCTGCATCTAAACGACCTGAATACGCTCTAAAAAAAGCAAGACGACCAACAAAAGGGTCTGTTGCAATTTTAAATGCTAAAGCAGCAAAAGGTTCTTTTGCATCTGGTTTACGTAAAATTTCTTCACCTGAATTAGGGTCGGTTCCAGTAATTCCTTCTTTATCCATAGGAGAAGGTAAATAACGGCATACAGCATCTAATAGAAACTGAACTCCTTTATTTTTAAATGCAGAACCACAAATCATAGGAATAATAGACATATCCATTACAGCAGCTCTCAATGCGTTGTGCACTTCTTCTTCTGTTATAGAATCTTCATCTTCCATATATTTTTCTAGCAAATCTTCATCATAAGCAGCAACTTCTTCAATAAGTTTACCACGCAGAATCTTTGCTTCTTCTTTTAAGTCTTCAGGAATATCAACAACATCAAACGTTGAACCCATTCCTTCTTCATGCCATATAATAGCTCTGTTCTTAACTAGATCTACAATACCTTTAAAGTTCTCTTCGTCACCAATATTTAAAACAATTGGCACTGCATTAGAACCTAACATATCTTTTACTTGCTTACAAACCATCATAAAATCTGACCCTTGACGGTCCATTTTATTAACAAAACCAATTCTTGGCACTTTGTAATTATCTGCAAGTCTCCAGTTTGTTTCTGATTGTGGCTCAACACCATCAACTGCAGAAAACAAAAATACTAAACCATCAAGAACACGTAAAGATCTATTTACCTCTACAGTAAAATCTACGT
>Ga0209192_10001726_pt1 | contig 16815 bp, 16 predicted proteins | sample ArcticOcean_MG_C_11_FD_187433 | JGI IMG/M metagenome (GOLD analysis project Ga0209192, IMG submission 187433) | Marine microbial communities from western Arctic Ocean - ArcticOcean_MG_CB2_154 (SPAdes) (version 2) | ecosystem: Environmental > Aquatic > Marine > Oceanic | place: Arctic Ocean... | reverse complement strand
CAAATACCTGCAACTAAATGCGCTGGCATTGCACCGACGACTTTATCGATTTTAAATTTGTCCATATGTGGAATTGCAAATGTTGTTAATGCACCACCGATGCCTCCAACAATCATAGACAAGAAATGATTTTGAAGATCTGGTCCTGCCGTATAAGCAACTAAACCAGCAATAGCATCATTTAATACAATAGTTAGGTCGATCTTCTTAAACATTTGTTGTGATATAACTAAGGCAACCACTACACCAGCACATGCTGCAATATTAGTATTTACGACTACGATTGAAATTGCTAAGTCATCAAGAGCACTTCCCATAGCTAGTTGATAACCTCCCTTCTATCTCAGTTTGTTTAATCCATGTCTCTGCTTCTTTTCTAGACTTAAAAGTTTGTTTGTATCTAAGTTAATTAAATTGAATACTTGCTTCGTACTGTTCGTAACTACGTTTATATATTCCCATAAAAGTTTCCCTTCTTTGTATAAAGTGTCGGAGATATGTCGGAGAAACGATTTGAAGATTTGATAAAAATACTTACTATGCAAGTATATGAAGAGTTCTGGGGGATTAGCTCAGCTGGGAGAGCGCTACGCTGGCAGCGTAGAGGTCAGGAGTTCATTTCTCGTTTATTATTGCGCTTATTATTCCTAACATCATTCACTTCTCTTAAATGTTGACACTTATGTTGACACAAGAAAGGGAATATTAAATGGGAACTGTATCAAGTCGGCTCGGAAAGTTTCAAGCCAAAGTCAGAAAAGGTCATTACAGAAATAGTGGCTTAAGCAAAACTTTCATAACAAGAGTAGAAGCGAAGAAGTGGATAAGAGATATTGAAAGTAAACTAGATAGGTCAGATTTTATTGTAAAAAATAATACTACCTATCCTACTTTAAAGGGATTGATGAACATGTATCTCTCAAAAGTCTCTAAACAAAAAGCTAGTTATGAAACAGATGTAGCTAACTTCAAAACATTTTCTTTATTGTTTGAAGATTTAAATATGCCAATTAATAAACTTAATGCTCGTATGTTTGCTAGGTTTAGAGATAAATATTTAGAGGAACGTAAAGCTTCTACATATCAAAGGCTTATGTCATCAATCAAACATATGTGGAAGATAGCTAGAACTGAATGGGAATATCCGTTGGAGAACTTACTTGAAAAAGTTAGAACTCCCAAAAAAGATAATCCGAGGGATAGGCGATTAACCATTGAGGAATATAAGAAAATTTTGTACGGAAATCATACTGATTATGAATACAGAAATTTAATCTTATTAGCAGTAGCCACAGGATTAAGGCTTGGTGAGATAAGTGGAATCCATAGAGAACATATTGACGGCAATACTTTATTGATTCCAAAAAGAAAAAATGGAGATACCAATGTTAAAGTCCCTCTCTCTGACAATGCTCAAAGCGTATTGAAAAATATGGAGCTTCCTATCAAGTTAAAGAAGCGAGGCATTCAAATTAAATGGCAAAGACTTATGAAAAAATATGAAATTAAGGACTTACATTTTCATGATTTAAGACATGAATCCATTAGTAGATATTTAGAGAATGGCGTTTCTATTCAAGATGTTCAGGTGCTAAGTGGACATAGAGATATCAGGGTATTAATGAGAGTTTACGCTAATCTCCGACCAAGAGAAGTTGCAAGTAAACTTAATTACTAACTAGCCATTTGATTGTGAGGTGTGTAGTCAAACAACTGCACTCCTCTTAGTCTTAATATAATTCCAACACCTTCTTGGTTATTATATCCTTCAATGGAATAGAAATCCTCGTAGCTCGGTTCGATTCCTAAATTTTTCAAGTTTAACAACACTGTTAATAGCCTAAATTCTATCAGTAAAGATTTTTTTTTCAAATAATGTGATGTAATTGTGATGAATAAAATAAATATTATTAAACTAAATTTTCTTTATAGAACTGTTAAATAATTGCTAAATATCAAAGATTGTATTCCCTTAAGTTAGTTGTGAAATATTTATAAAGTTTTTTAAAATAAGCAAAAAAACATCTAATTGAATTATTAATATGCAATAATTAGAAATAATTCACTGATATTTTGCCGTAATTTAGTTAATTTATAAAATATATTGATCAAGAGTTTATATTATCAACAGGCCAATTAGAATTTATGTCTTGATTTATAATTTAAGATTATATATCAAATAAATACAAATAGATTTTCAAACACTTGAAAGATCGCTCAAAGGAGGATGAAGTGGCTGATATTAAAGTAGAAAAAGTTAATAAGTACTATGGAGATGTCCAAGTTATTAAGGATGTATCTCTAGATATTAAAAGTCAGTCATTCACTATTTTAGTTGGACCATCAGGGTGTGGTAAATCCACAATGTTAAGGATGATAGCAGGACTTGAAGATATTCATTCAGGAAATATTTCCATTGATGGAATTGTTATAAATGACCTTCCACCAAAAGAAAGAAATATCGCAATGGTTTTCCAATCTTACGCTTTATATCCTCACATGACTGTTTTTGACAACATGGCTTTCGGATTGAAATTAGAAAAACGATCCAAAGATGAAATTAATGAACGTGTCCAAGAGGCTGCAAAAATTTTACAAATTGAGGGTTATCTTCTTAGAAAACCTAAACAACTATCTGGAGGACAAAGACAAAGAGTTGCTATTGGAAGAGCTATTACACGTAAACCCAAAGTATTCTTATTTGATGAACCTTTATCGAACTTAGATGCTGCGCTTCGTGTTCAAATGCGTGTTGAACTAGCAAAACTCCATGACAAACTTAATGCTACAATGATTTATGTCACTCATGATCAAACAGAAGCCATGACAATGGCTGATGATATTGTTGTACTGAATGAAGGAATGGTTTCTCAAAAAGGATCGCCTTTAGATTTATATAACAATCCAAATAATTCATTTGTTGGAGGTTTCATCGGGTCCCCAAAAATGAATTTCATCTCAACTAAAATCACAAGTAAGACTAAAAGTAAAACTGAAGTAGACTTGCTTGGCTCCTCAACAATAAGCATTCCAAAAATTTCAGATACTGCCTCTGAGGGTGATACAGTTATACTGGGTATTAGACCTGAGCATCTTACAGTTAATCAAGATAATGATGGAAGCTGGGAGAGTAAGGTTTTTGTTGTTGAAAAACTTGGATCTGGAACTTTTCTCTATCTTGAAAAAGAAGGAGAGCCCTTGGTTGTGCTAACCGAAGGAGAATCAGATATTGAAGTCGGTGATACTGTAAAAGTTGGGTTTTCAGCTTCACGCTGTCATCTTTTTAATAGTTCAAATAAATCAGCTTTTAAATAATAAAACTTTTAAAATTTAATGCCCCACCTAATTTGAGGGGCATATTTAAAATTATTTATCTTGAAGTGTATCCTCCATCAACAACTAGGACCTCACCTGTAACATAACTGGAAGCTGGACTACATAAAAAAAGAGCAGCCGAAGCAATTTCATGAGTTTCTGCCATTCTATTCATTGGAGTAAATTTATTCCAAGTTGGATACCAGTGCTCATGTTCTTTTGGTAAATTCGTCATTTCTGTTCTAACGTAACCAGGGGCAATTGCGTTAACTCGAATATTGTTACTAGCAAAATCACTTGCTAAACTTTTTGTCATCATATGAACAGCAGCTTTAGAAGCGTTGTATGCGACTTGTGGCTGAGGTATGTTTGACACCAAACCAGAAATAGATCCAATATTAAGTATTGTGCCTTCTCCCTGTTTTTTCATCGGAGTAATGACAGAGCGACACATTCTAAAAACAGCGTCAACATTAATATCCATTATGCTATCCAAGAAATCATCATTGTAATCTTCCATTTCACCATGCTTTGCGATACCAGCATTGTTAACCAGGATATCAACTCTTCCGTGCTTTTCTAAAGTGTAATCAATAGTTTTTTGAGGAATTGATTTGTCTAGTAAGTCACCTTCAAAAAAAGAAACATCATATTTTGCTTTTTTTAAACTTTCTAATCCGCCAAAATGATTAGTTCTATTTGTTAGAACAAGTTTAGCACCTGCTTCACCCAATGCATGTGCTATAGAAAGTCCAATTCCTCTTGTACCTCCTGTTATGATAGCAATTTTTCCATCAACTCTAAATTTTTCTAAAAACATTTTTTTCTCCCCCTTAAATTTAAAATTATAATAACTTTGAAATATATTTCAATCGAGCAATTTATTTCATTTTAAAAATAATGATATATGCTCAATAAACTTATGAAAACTGAAGATCTTAAATTGACAGATGAAATATTTTTATCAAAGAAATGTGCATGGCTCTATTATATATCCAAATTAAATCAAAGTCAGATAGCAAAAAAAATTGGCTTAAGCAAAATGAGAGTACACAGACTTATAACCTTTGCAGATAAACAAGGATTTGTAAAAACTTTTGTTGAAGGTGGTTTTGATAAAAAATTTAAATATGAAAAATTATTAAAAGAAAAATATCAAATTAAAATTTGTGAACTTATCCCAAATGATAAAGATGATAGTTCCATTGAAATGTTAGGTGCTGTAGGTGCAAGATTTGTAATGAATCAAATTAACGAAAATAATATAACTGAATTCGGAATTGGAACAGGTAATACTATAAATGCAATTGCAAAATGGCTGCCAAAAACAAATATGAAAATTGATTTTATTACACTGAATGGAACTTTAACTTCACACAATTCAATACAAACTGAAACTGGTATTAATCAACTCGCTCACAAGACTAAAGGTGATTGTTATAATATTGGTGTGCCGCTTATACTAGAGTCTATTGAGCAGAAAAAAATTTTAGAACAAATCAAATTTATTAGAGAAATAATTATTAAAGGAAGAAATACGAAAGTAAAAATTGTTGGTGTTGGAGGCTTATTTGTAACCTCGCAAATTATTAAATCTAAAATATTTAGTGGGAAATCAATTGATGAATTGAAGAAAGCTGGAGCTGTTGGAGAAGTAGCTGGAAATTTTTTTGATAAAGATGGCAATATAATTGTTAACAAAGAGACTAAAAAAATATTTAGCGCTAGCGTTGATTCATTTAAAAAGTCTACGACAGTATTAATAGCTGGTGGTAAAAATAAAGTGGATCAAATTAAATCTGTATTAAAAAGTGGCTTATTTACTGGCTTAATAACTGATGAAAAAACAGCAAAATACCTTTAATAATTTCTATATTATAATATTTCATTTACTTTAATTATTTATAGAAATATAATAAGTGAAATTTATTCAACTAGCTGAAATTTATTTCATAGTTGGCTAAATTCTTATAATAAATAGGAGGAATAATAATGAAAAAACTAATATTTGCCCTTGTGGCATCTATGTTCTCTTTTTCAGCAATGGCAGACGGTCATGCTGATTGGTGGAAAAAAGCTGGAGCCCCTTATAAAGGTACAGTACTTCAAGGTGTTGCTGAAAATACACCTCCAGGACAATTTGCTGGAGAAGTTTTAGCGAAGAATTTTGAAAAATTAACTGGCATTAAGGTTCAACTTGAAAATACTTCTTGGGATCAAATGTATGACAAAGCAATCAAAGACATGGAAGCTAACTCAGGTATCTATGACTTCGTTTATATTGAACAAGATATTGTTTACGATTACTTAAACAGAGATTTCTTAGTAAATATTTCACAAGGTCTAGCAAGCAACCCTGATCTTCAGGCACCTGGTGTAAGTCTTGATGACTTCACAACTTTCATCGATTATTTCAAAGATGACTCAGGAGATGTATTTGGTATTCCAATGGAAGCTTTCATTAAGGTATATCTTTACAGACAAGATTTATTTGGAAGAGCGGATGCAAAAGCTGAATTTAGATCACAATATGGTTATGGTTTAGCACCAGCAACTTCATTTGATCAATACAGAGATAATGCTGAATTCTTCACAAATTTCTGTGCTGCTCAAGGTATGGAGTGTTGGGGAACAACTGTTCAAGGACACACTGGTCATCCAGCTTCTACATATGAGTTCTTAGAGTCTATTGGACCATCATTCGGTTTATATAACTGGGGTGTGAATATGGATACTTATCAGTCATGTGTTGAAAATGGTGGACAGTTAAACGGTGGAAGAGCAAAAGCTGCTCTAAACTTTTGGACACAATTATTACCATTTGCACCACCAGAAGCACTTCAAAGTACATGGAGTGAAGTTGGATCATCTTTTGCTGCTGGTAGAGCTGCACAAGGTTGGGTTTACGGAGAAAATGCTGCATGGATTGCAACTGATGCTGAAAAATCAGTTGTTGTTGGAAACGTAGGTGTTATGCTTCCTCCAACTGCACCTGGTGTTATGACACAAGCTGCTTCAGGTGATGGCTACATTGGTTATTTTGATGGAGGTGCTTATGGTATTCCTCACTCATCAAAAAATATCGAAGCAACAATGCTTTGGTTACAATATGTTGCTTTAAACGAGCATCAAGCTGATTGGGCAATTGCAGGTGGACGTATTACTCATAAAGATACCTATGCAGATGCAAAAGTTATGGCTGTAGACGAGCAAGCTGATGGATACTTCTCATTAATGAGAGATACAGGCTTCTTGTTTGCTGGCGCTCCTTCATTCCCATTCCACGGAGCGGGAAGAAGCGCTATTGATCCTTTCATTTACAGTGCTTTATCTGGAGAAATGACTCCTGAAGAAGCTCTTGATGGAGCTTGTAAGGCTCTTGATACTGTAATGTCAGATCTTGGTTACCAAGGATAATTAATACATTAATTAAGGGGGGGCAGAACTTATGCCCCCCCCTCCTCACTTATGTTATTTTCAAAAAATAAAAAAGGCTGGCTTTTACTATCTCCCACAATAATTATTTTAATTTTAGTTGGACTAGTTCCTTTTTTTTATGTTCTCTATGTAGGGTTTTTCAAGTGGAATCCTCTTGCAGTTGATCCTTCAATGCAATTTGAAGGCTACGGTTTCAATTACAGAAGACTAATTTTTGATCAAGTCTTCTTAGAATCAATATGGCGCTCAGTAAAATTTTCAGTTGTGACATTAACTTTAGAGTTAAGTCTTGGGTTTTTATTGGCATTATCGCTACTAAGTTCTTTTCCTTTAAAATCATTCTTTAGAGGTGTTCACACACTTCCACTAGTCATTGCGCCCATTGTTGTTGGTTCAATTTTTAAATTATTTACTGTCCAAGGCTTAGGACCATTACCACATCTTTTGAAAGATTACTTTGGATATACACTAAATTATGGAATGCATGCTGATCAAGCATTCTGGATAATTGTAATAATGGATATATGGCATTGGACGCCTTTTGTTACTCTAACTTTATTGGCAGGTTTAAGCGCGTTACCTCAAGACCCCTATGAGTCAGCTAAAATGGATGGTGCTAATAATTTTCAAATCTTAGTACACATCACTATACCTATGATGGTTCCGGTTTTAATAGTTGTAATATTTATAAGGTTAATGGACTCCCTGAAAATAGTTGATGAAGTTTGGATGCTAACAGGAGGTGGACCGGGATATGCAACAAGATTTACAGGTATCCATATTTGGAAAGAAGTGTTTGAAAAAAGATATTATGGACTTGGCTCAGCTATGTCGATTTTATATTTATATTTTACAATAGTTATTTGTTGGATCTTATATAGTGTTATGGTCTCGAAAGGAAAAGATGAAGACTAAAAAGCTTTTTGCCAAAATTGGAACAACATTTCTTTGGAGTGTCCTGACAATAATTACTCTCTTCCCAATTTATTGGATGATTTTAGTGTCTACAAGAACTCCAGTTGAATTGTTTGGAAAACCAGATTTAAGCCCTACTTTTTTTGAAAAAGTTCATTGGAAAAATTTTACTAAGCCTTTTATCGATGGGATTTATGGTGAATATCTTTTGAACTCCATAATAGTCGCAACTTCAAATGCAGCTTTAGTGACTGTATTAGCCCTAATGGCAACATATGCTCTGTCTAGATTTAAATTACCTGGTTCTGATAGTATCTTTTTTTGGACCATGACTAATAGAATGGCTCCACCTGCTGCTTTTTTATTACCTTTATTTTTATTATTTTCAACAGTCTTCAAGATTGGAGACTTTACTTTATTTGATACAAAAATTGGATTAATTTTACTATACTGTGTTTTTAATCTCCCTTTCGCTATATGGCTTTTAAAGGGTATCATAGATGGTATACCAAAAGAACTAGATGAAGCAATGGTTGTAGATGGAGCGAATTTATTTACAATTTTTAGAAAGCTAATTATACCTCTTGCAGCACCTGGCATAGCAGTGACATCTCTTCTAAGTTTTTTATTTGCATGGAATGAGTATTTATTAGCCTCGACCCTTACGAGTGTCCATGCGAGAACAATACCAACTGGTTTATCAGAATTTGTAACTACCACTGGTACTAACTGGGGAACCATGGCTGCTGTTGCTTTGGTATCAATGGTACCTGCATTACTCTTTTTATTTGCAGTGCAAAAACATATTGTGGCAGGACTAACATTTGGAGCTGTCAAAGGTTAATATGATTAATAAAGGTTTTATCCCTCTGAAGACAAATTGGTTTGACAGGTTATTTATAGGGGTAATAAGTTATATAGCACTCCAATTATTTTGGATGAGGTTTTTAGAAAGTTTAATTTCTATTAATTTTGGTATTGGAATAGGAGTTATGTGGATAATTTTTGTTATATGGAAAGGTTAAATAGGAAAGGATAAATTATGAAGGCTCTAGTATTAGAAAAACAATTAGAACTAAAGTTACGTGATATCGACCTACCCACTGAGGTAGGACCGGATGATGTAAAAATTAAGATGCACACAGTAGGTATATGTGGATCTGATATTCACTATTATGAACACGGTAAAATTGGTCAATGGAATGTTGACGCTCCTATGGTTTTAGGGCATGAAGGATCAGGTACGATAATTGCCGTTGGCAAAAATGAAAAGATTTTAAAAGAAGGTGATAGAGTTTGTATTGAACCACAAGTAGTAAGTAAAAAATCCAAAGAATACAAACTTGGTATGTACAATTATGATCAAAAAGTTAAATTTTGGGCAACACCACCAATTCATGGATGTCTTACACCTGAAGTAGTATTTCCTGGAGATATGGTGTTTAAGATCCCAGATAACCTATCTTACGCCGAAGGAGCAATGGTTGAACCACTAGCAGTTGGAATGCAAGGTGTCACTAAAGCTAAGATTAAGCCGGGACAAATAGGTTTAGTAATGGGCTGTGGCCCTATTGGTTTAGTCACTGGATTGGCTGCCTTAGCTGGAGGTTGTTCTAAGGTCTATATCGCAGATGTTCTTGGAGAAAAACTAAAGATGTGTGATCATTATCCAGATTTAATTCCAGTCAACTTAACGAAAGAAAATTTATCAGAAAGAATTATGGATGATACTGGTGGTTGGGGTGTTGATCGATTTTTTGAATGTAGCGGAGCAGTCAAGGCTTATGAATCAATATTTACTTGTTGTTCACCGGGCGCTCATGTTGTTTTAATAGGTAACAATGCGGAACCAGTTCCAATGAATTGGGCAATTTTGTTTTCTAAAGGTTTAGAATATCAAACAGTCCATAGATATTCTCATCAGTACGAACCATCAATAAGATTATTGGCTAGTGGAAAGATTGATGTAAAACCTATGATTACTCATACATTTAAATTTGAAGAAAGTGTTAAGGCTTTTGAAAGAGCTGCAGAGCACAGACCAACAGATGTAAAACTTCAAATTAAGATAGATTAAAATAATTGATTTAATTGATTTTTTTATCAAAAGAGAAGATTATTTTTATATAAAATATTTATGAAATCTTTTGACTTTATTGTTGTAGGTGGCGGTACATCGGGTACCGTTACTGCTGAGAAGCTTATAAAAAATGGTTATTCTGTGCTTATTATTGAAGAGGGAAAGAAAAATAATAATCCTCTTTTGAGTATGCCGGCTGGATGGATACCTATGTTAGATGGAAGTCCTTATTTAAAGTTTTATAAATCAATCCCTCAAACTCAACTAAACAACAGACAGCATGATATTGCACAAGCAAAAATACTAGGTGGAGGCTCTAGTGTTAATGGAATGGTTTATATGAGAGGTAAGCCATCAGATTATAATAGTTGGGCAGAAGAAACTGGAGATAAAAGATGGGGATGGAACTCTCTAATAGAAAATTATAAAAGACTTGAAAATAATCAAAGATTAGCAGGAAACTTTCATGGTACTGAAGGTCCTATAAAAGTATCTGATCCAGGATACGTTGCTAAAGGATCAGATCTTTATATTAAGGCAATGCAAAAATTAGGACTTCCTTATAATCGAGATTTTAACGATGGTGATCAATACGGAGTTGGTCTAATGCAATATACAATTGGCGATGGAAAGAGAAGTGACACTGTCTCAGCTCTCATAAATCCTATTATAAACAATAAGAACCTTCAATTAAAATTAAACACTATTGTTACAAAGGTTATTATAGAAAATAAAAAAGCGATTGGCGTAGAAACTAATTCCAATGGTAAGATTGAAAAATTTTATGGGCAAGAAATTATTCTTACTTCTGGCGCTCTTATAACACCAAAAATATTAATGCATTCAGGTATAGGAGAAGAAAAACAATTAAAAAAATTTGGAATAGAAGTTATAGAAAATCTAAATGGCGTAGGAAAAAATCTTCAAGATCACCATGAAGTGCCATTTATTTCTAGAGCTAAGCCTGGCTATGGTTACTATAAACAAAATAAAGGATTAAGGATGCTAAGAAATGGTATCCAATACTTACTTTTTAAATCAGGACCTGTAACCTCAAATGGTGTGGACTGTTGTTCTTTTCTAAATCCAGAAAATTTAAAAGATAAAAATAACCCTAAAGTAAAATTATATTGTGTACAGATTATGTACTCAGACAGAGATACAAAAGATATTAAGCAAGATCATGGTGTGACGTTAACCCCTTGTATTATGAATCCAAAATCAAGAGGTGAAGTTACACTTAGCTCATCTGATCCTCTGGACTTACCAAATATTAATCCAAATTTCCTAAGTCACCAAGAAGATATAAAAACATTTGTCTCAAGTCTTAAACTTGCTAGAGAAGTTATTAATACAAAACCATTATCAGATATAATACTAGAAGAAATTCTTCCCGGCAAAGATGTAAAGGATGACGAGTCATTAATTAACTATTGTAAAAAAATGGTGAAAACCAACTGGCATCCTGTAGGTACCTGTAAAATGGGTAAAGATAATGATAATATGGCTGTTTTAAATTCAAATCTTCAGGTAAGAGGAATTAAAAATTTAAGAGTTTTTGATGTTTCTATGATGCCCACAATTGTTGCGGCAAATACAAATGCTCCCGCAATGGCAATTGCAGATAAAGCTACAGATATTATGTTAGAAGGTAGATGATTATTATATTTAAAAAAAAGTTTTAGCTTAATGAATACAGACTCACAAAAAGTACATTTACTTCATTTAAGTGATAAAAATCTTAAGCTTATCAATTCATCTGTTTTAAAGCCAAACTATGATCGATCAAATCTAAATGCAGGAATTTTACATATTGGAGTAGGAAATTTCCATCGAGCACATCTTTCTTGGTACACACATTGCCTAATGCAAAAAGAACTAGCCTACAATTGGGCCATAATAGGCTCAGGGGTAACCGAATATGATTTACAAATGAGAGAGAAACTTAAAAAACAAGATTACCTAACTACTCTCATTGAATTAGACCCTAAAGGAAATCAATCTTGTGAGATTATTGGACCAATGATTGATTATGTGCCAGTTGAAATAAATAATCATTCCCTCATCAAAACTATGTCTGATCCTAAGATTAAGATTGTCTCGTTAACGGTGACTGAAGGTGGATATTTTATTAATAAGAAAGGACAACTAAATCTTGATCATCCAGATATTATTCATGATATTGATAACCCTCAAAGTCCAAAAACAGTTTTTGGCATACTCGTCAACGCATTAAGTCTACGGAAACGGTCAGGTGCCGGACCTTTTACTGGACTTAGTTGTGATAACCTCATTCAAAATGGCAATAAACTCAAACAAGCTGTTACAGGAATAGCAAAAAAACAAAATAATAAATTGTATGAATGGATTGAGCAAAACTGCACGTTTCCAAATGCTATGGTAGATTGTATTGTTCCGCGCACAGGTGACGTAGAAAAAAATATTGTCAATAATTTGGGTATTATTGATACTGCTCCAGTTTCGCATGAAAACTTTCGACAATGGGTAATAGAAGATAAATTCATTTCTGGTCGACCTGAATGGGAAAAAGTTGGAGTTCAGTTTACTGACAATGTTCACGGTTATGAAGACCAAAAAATTCGTATCCTCAATGGTGGTCATCAAATTTTAGCTAATGCTTCAGAGTTATTAAATATTGAAACAATACGTGATGCTATGGAAAATAAAATTATAGTTGGCTTCTTAAAAAAAGTAGAGAAGGAAGAAATCATTCCCCATGTAAAGCCTGTGCCAGAACTCACTCCTAAAAACTACTTAAATCTTGTTATTGATCGATTTTCCAATAAGTCTATTCAAGATACTGTTCGCAGAGTTGCCTTTGATGGATATTCTAGACATACGGGTTTTCTGTTGCCTTCAATCCTAGATGGAATTAAAAAAAATGCATCTATTAATGGTTTAGCACTTACACAGGCTTTATGGGCTAGAATGTGCGAGGGAACACGTGAAGATTTATCTATAATTGAACCTAACGATCCAAATTGGGAGAAATTAAATATTTGCGCTAAAAAATCTCAACAAAATCCACTGATTTGGTTGGAGCAAAAAGAGATATATGGAGATATCGCTAAAAATAATAATTTTCAAAATAGTTTCTCAAACTGGCTGCGATTACTTTATCAAAACGGTGTTGAGGAAACTCTCAAAGCATATCTAAATTAAAATATAACTATTTATTAATTATATAATTAAACAATTCCTGAGGTACTACCACTACTACTTTTTCTAATGAGTGCTTTTTTCTTCTTATAATCCATTGAACGGTAAGTAGATATTGGATCAATCGCATTTCCATTTTCATAACGAGCCACTCATGCCCCATTGGTATTATTATTAACTATAATTATAGTTTTTGATTAGTTGGAAGAATTACAAGGTCTCTTATATTAGCACCTCTACTTCTAGATAAAGCAAAATCAAAACAAGAGACAACTTCTTTTACATCTAAGGCATTTCCATTTTTAATCATACTCTCTATATATTTCTTATTTTTTATTGGATCTAAGTTCCATAATTCTGTCATTACCATTCCTGGTGCAATTGAGATCACTCTAATATTATTTATTGATACTTGAGTTCTTAAGCCATGAGCAAATGACTGTATAGCATGTTTTGAAGCACTATAAATTGGCTCCCAGTGTATGGCTTGATGACCTGAAATAGAGCTTGTAATTGCAATATCTCCAAATTTATTTTTTTTCATATAAGGTAATATTAATTTAACTAATCTAAAGACACTTGTTACATTGACACTTATAACACGATCCCATCTATCTGGATTACCAGATATTATCTTATCTGGTTCATACAACCCGGCATTGGCAATTAAAATATCAATTCTTTTAAATTTTGTTATTGAGTCACTAACAATTTTTTTAATATCATTTGGTTTTGTTAAATCAGCACAAATTAATAATGTATTTTTTTTAAATTTCTTAAATAGCTTATCGACTTTTTCTTTTGAACCACCTACAAGAATTAATTTATAATTTTTTTTATAATAATGCTCAGCCAAGGCCTTGCCGATACCAGAGGTCGCTCCAGTTATAAGCATAACTTTATCTAATTTCATTTTTTAAATAACTCCTAATTGAATCAAAGCATATCATTAAAATATAGTGCCTTCGAGAAGAATCAAATTTCCAACCCCGTCATTACCAATTACGTGGTCTATCATTGAACTACGATGAAAGTATTTTTGATGAAGATAAATACTATGAAAAATAAAAGACAAAAAATCTATTTATTAAATAAATAATTAAACAATTCCTGAGGAACTATCACTACTACTTTTTCTAATGAGTGCTTTTTTCTTCTTATAATCCATTGAACGGTAAGTAGATATTGGATCAATCGCATTTCCATTTTCATAACGAGCCATTGCCACTAAAGAGCTAACATCAATACTAAAAGCATTTTTTAGTATTTGCATTGCCTGGATAGGATCATTCATGTCCTGTGCTTTTTCAAGAGTATGATAATTTACTAATAAAGATTTAGTATAAGAGTTCAAAATTTCATTTGTACTCAAAATTAAACTTTCAATTGGATCAGTGACATTGTGAGACTGATCAATCATATATGAAATATTAGAAATTTTATTATTTTGAGATGCGGCTGTTAACTCATTAAAAATTAAAAATAATTCGTATGGATTAATGGAACCAGCATCCAAATCATCATCACCAAATTTACTATCATTAAAATGAAAACCACCTAGTTTTTTTAAATCAATCAATCGAGATACTATCATTTCAATATTGGTATTAGGGAGATGGTGACCTAAATCCACTAAACACATTGCCTTATCTCCAAGCTCTTTAGCGCAAATATAACTTGTACCCCAATCGCTGATAACAGTGGAATAAAAAGCAGGTTCATAAGGCTTATACTCTAAAAGTACAGTCCAATCTTTTGGAAGGTGAGAATAGATTTTTTTCATTGAGTCTATATATCTATCAAGTGATCGTGAAAAACTCATTTGCCCAGGAAAGTTACCACCATCACCAATCCAAACTGTTAAACCTTTAGATCCTAAAATTCTGCCATTATCAATAGCTTTAAGATTTATCTCAATAGCTTTGTCTCTAGCAGTAGAACTAGTATTAGTTAAACTTCCATATTTAAAACTTTCTGAGATATCTTCGGAATCTTGAAAAGTATTAGAGTTTACTACATCAAAGCCAATACCATAACTATCGGCGAAAATTTTTAATTCAGAAAAATCCTTAACGTTATCCCAAGGGAAATGCGGTGAAACCTTTTGTGTAAATCCCATTAAATCATTAATAACTGCGCAATCTTCAATTTTTTCATAAATATTTTGTGGTTCTCCTATACCTGGAAAGCGAGCAAATCGGGTACCTCCGGTTCCTACGCCCCAAGTAGGAACAGCTACTTGAAAATTTTTAACTTGATCTTTAATTTTATGAATATCTATTTGCGATTGTTGTAATTTTTTCTCTAAATAATCAAAATCAAAATCTAAAGCAGATTTATAAGACTCATTATGCTGATCAATAATTTGTTTATTTACTGCTTTGTACACTAACTCCCCCATCCCATCGTTGTCATAAAAGCATTATGTTCAGATGTTGTATCTAGTCTAGATAATTGTGCAACTACCTTATTATTGCTTTTTAAAATAATTGAGTAAGGTTTTTCTCTTGGAAGTTTTTTACTTTGAACCTCTAAATTATCTAGTCGTAAGTGTAAACTCCGCTTTCCATTCATAGTAAAAGTATAATTTTCAATAGGGTCTTGGTCTTCGAATAGAAAGTCAATTGTAATTATTACTGGATTAATATCGTAGTTAATAATACACAAAGATTCATGCCCAAATTGATCCCCATGACTTGATGTTTTATAAGAATGGCCTTTAGCAGGCAAAAAGGCATCTGGAAATGCCCAAACTTTCTTACCTAAAGCTTCACTCATTTTTTCTTCTCAAAGTTCTCACAAAAGATGGAAAACCAATACTTAAAATTAATAATAAACCTGTGAATATAATTATACCAACTCCAGGAACATTTAACAAACCCAATCCAAATGATAACATACCTAAGATAAATATTGATATAACAACTCCCAAAATAGATCCTGATCCTCCGTATATATAAACACCTCCTAAAACAACCATGGTTATAATTTCTAATTCCCAACCAAATGCAATATTAGGCCTAACGCTTGACAGTCTACCTGATAAAAAAATAGCAGCAATTGCAGAAAAAAGTCCATTCAAAGTAAATAAAACAAAAGTATACCTATCAACTGCTATACCGGTGTATTGAGCAGCATCAGGATTATTACCAATAGAATAAATTTTTTTTCCAACTGAGGTTTTATGAAGAATAAACGCAAAAACAAATGCTAATAAGATAAAAGTTAAAAAAGCATATGGTATATAACCAAAAAGGTAACCACTGCCTAAATTACTTACAAGTTTTGGAAATTTATTGTAATAAGAGTCCTCTAAGAAAGAATACGCTAGACCCCTGAATAAGGACATAGTTCCAATAGTGACAATGATTGAAGGAATTGCAAATTTAGTAATTATAGCTCCATTAAATGCACCACATAAAGCCCCACTTAATAAAGTTAACAATAAAACCATCCAGGTGTCATAACCTAAGCTAGTTGTGTAACCAAGAACACATGAAGATACTGCAATAATAGAAGCGACTGATAAATCAATTTGTCTTGCGATAATTACAAAAGTCATTGTTAATGCGATAATTGCTTTTTCGCTAAAAAGAAAAGTGCTGTCAATAAGGTTATATAAATCTAAAAAATAAGGTGTCATATTTGAGTTGATGATTAAAATAGAAATCAAAACAATAAGAAGAATAAATTCTTTTTTATATAGAATATCTAAAAACTTGAATGGAGGCTTATCAGGTATAATACTCATTATTCCTCGACCATAACTGTTTTTTCTTTTCTCTGCTCAGTTTTTGTATTGATAATAATTGCCAACAAAATAATAGCACCAGAAATAGCTAATTGCCAAAACTGAGAAATATCTACCACAGGTAATGCATTTCTAA
>Ga0209192_10001709_pt1 | contig 16971 bp, 18 predicted proteins | sample ArcticOcean_MG_C_11_FD_187433 | JGI IMG/M metagenome (GOLD analysis project Ga0209192, IMG submission 187433) | Marine microbial communities from western Arctic Ocean - ArcticOcean_MG_CB2_154 (SPAdes) (version 2) | ecosystem: Environmental > Aquatic > Marine > Oceanic | place: Arctic Ocean... | reverse complement strand
TTCAAGATGAGTACTCTCACCGCTTTAAGCGGGTAAGATCACGGCAAGAACAGCCGTTTGATAGGCATCAAGTGTAAGTGCAGCAATGTATTCAGCTGAGATGTACTAATAGATCGAGGGCTTATTTTAACTATGCTTTGCCTTTACAGTTTTGAAAATTTAAGGTTTTGGTGTTTATGGCGCAATGGAACCACTCCGATCCATCTCGAACTCGGTAGTTAAACGTTGCAGCGGCGATAATACTTAGGGAGTCGTCCCTTGGGAAGGTAGCACAGTGCCAAAACCACATTTATTTTTGTGTTGTTGTATAAAAAAGAAAAAAATTAGACATGAACTACGCTATAGTAGAGGCAAGTGGCCGTCAGTTTTGGGTGGAATCTGGACGTTTTTATGATTTTAATAGTTTAAACCTTAATCCTGGTGATAAGATAGCTTTAACTAGGGTCTTGCTAGTAAATGATAATGGCAATGTAAGTGTTGGTAAACCATGCTTAGAAGATGCAAAAGTAGAGGCTACAATTCTAGGACATATAAGAAGTAAAAAAGTAACTGTGTACAAAATGCGTCCCAAGAAAAAAACAAGAAAAAAGCAAGGTCATCGTAATGACTTGACTAGAGTACTAGTTGATAAAATTACCGTAGGTGGTAAAAGTATTTAATAAAAAAGAAAATATAGATATATGGCGCATAAAAAAGGTGCTGGAAGTACTAAAAATGGACGTGATTCTAATTCACAAAGATTAGGTGTGAAAAGATATGGAGGACAATTTGTTACAGCTGGTAACATATTAGTAAGACAAAATGGAACAGTGTTCAAACCTGGTAACAATGTTGGTATAGGTAAAGATAATACACTTTATGCTCTAGTAGAAGGGAAAGTATGCTTTGAAAGAGTAGGAAAGAAAGATAAGAAACTAAGTGTTTATCCAATGGCATAAAATTGATAAATATTAGAGGCTAGATAATCGTAATTAACAATTATCTCGTGACTTTAGCTATTGAAAACGATAATAAATAATCATTGTTTTCAATAGCTAATTCATTTTTATTTTACTATTTCAATGGGGTTAGAATAAGCTAAAGGAATGATAGAATCAATAAAAAAGTATTATATTACAACTTACAATGAATTAGTGCAATTATGATCAAAAAATTCAACATAGATTATTAGCAATAATCATAAGGAAAAACTCTTTAAAATCTGTTGTTCTTTTTCATAAATAATATTTATTTATTTATTCAATACTGATTCATAGATAAGACAGAATATTCAATATAGTAACTACTAGTAATCTTTGTAGCATTTATTTACAAATAAGGAAATAGCTTTAGCTACAGAACTAAATAAGATTATTAATTAGAGTAATTTTATAAAATTTACGATTATAAGAAATGAATAAAAAGTAAAAAATCGATTGGAAGTTATTAATAGAAAAGGATAAAATTAGTTAAATCTTAATACTATACGATTAAAGAATAATCCATCTTTTGTATTAAATTAGACGATATGAAAACTTTTGATAATCAATGTCTATTTTTGTGATACAAAAAGAGTAAGAATTTCTTTACTAAAAGCTTGTGATGCTTTGGAACGATATCTATTAGGATTCACTACAATAGAAAGGGTTCTTTTTATCGTAATATCTTCTATTTTTACCCAATGCAATATGCCTAATTCGAGTTCTTTAGCTATTGCAGAAATAGAAACAAATGCAGCACCAAGGCCTGATTGGACCGCATTCTTTATAGCTTCAACTGAATTTAATTCCATTTCAATTTTAAAACGCGTACTATCAATTCCATTTTGATTTAAAACCTGATCTATTACTTTTCTTATAGTTGATTGTGTATCAAGAGCTATAAAGCGCAATCGATATAAATCTTCTTTTTGAATATATTCAAGTTTAGAGAAAGGATGTAATTTAGGTAAAATTAATGCTAATTCATCTTCGGCATAGGGAGTAATTTGAAGTATATTATCTAATTCTTGTGGAACTTTTCCACCTATTATAGCTAAATTTACTTGACCATTTGCAACACTCCAAGAAATTCTTCTGGTAGAATGGACTTGAAGCTGTACTGCTATTTGTGGATATTTCTGACGAAATAAACCTATCAGTCTCGGCATCAAATAAGTCCCCGTTGTCTGGCTAGCACCAATTACTAATGTTCCTCCATTAAGGCAGCGAAGATCTTCGATAGCTCTACAACTTTCATCACATAAAGATAGTATTCTACTACCATATCTAAGCAAAACTTCTCCTTCTTCTGTAAATACTGCTTTTCTATTACCTCTATCAAAAATAGGAACACTTAATTGTTTTTCCAAGTTTTGAACTTGTAAACTAACAGCAGGCTGGGAAATATAAAGACTTTCAGCTGCTTTTTTAAAACTTCCTTCAGAAGCTATCGCCTTGAGAATTCTTAATTGGTCCAAAGTAAAAGGAATGTCCGTCATTTCTTGGTAACAATTGTAATCAATTTTTTTTATTCAATGTTAAGTTAGTTTACATATAAATTCGAATAATTGGATCTAGATCCAAAAGATCAATAATTTTCCAATTAAAGAAGTATAAAGATGGTAATTTGTTTTTTCTAAATACATAATAAGAACTCATTAGCTATAATATTTAGGAAAGATTACAAGAGGAAATATGTCATGGACATGCGACTACTAATAGTTCTTTTCCCTTTATTGGCTGCACTATCTTGGGCAGGATTCAACATAGCTAGAATTGCTTTAAGACAGCTTAGCCGTTTAGGATCGAGATAAAAATTAGGTCTGATTTTAGCGTAAGAGGGATGATTAGTCCTTTTTACGCTTTTATTTTATATTCTTACCTTTAGATGTATAATGTTACCTTATAAGATGATAACAACATCAGAGTTAGAAAATCAATTAACTTTTTAATAGCAAAGAAATATGGCTGTTCCTAAAAAACGTACATCAAGTAGTAAAACAAAATCACGTCATGCAACATGGGTTAATAAAGCCATAATACAAAGAGAAAGAGCTATTTCTCTAGCTAAATCAGTATTAAGTGATAATTCAGGAAGTTTTATTTACTCAAATAACAAAAGTGGAGTAACTGAAGAAGAATAAAAGTGGGGAAGATCGTGATTTGTATTATGGTCTAACAATTGAAAAAAATTAGATATAGAGATACTCACACTTTTTCAGATATATATAAGGGAAAATTTCATTGAAATTAGCAATATAAAATGAACATCTTATGATAGATTCAATAATCTATCACTTGCATAAAGAGAGGCAACTAAATTAGATGATTAGATCTTACTTATAGGAATCTTAAACAAAAATAAAAACTATAGAGTTATAGATAACTGTTATGAAAAATAAATAGCAACAACTGTTACATGGTTTTGACTATGAAGATGTGCCAAAGAAAAGAATACCTTCAATACATAACCTCAGTATACACAAATAAAAAAATAGACAATCAAATAAATGGGAGTAAAACTTCCTCCCATGTAAAAAACGATTTTTATAGATTAATGAAATAATTAAGCAAATATCTAATAATAATTAGCTTAAAACAAGGTAAGAACAAAATACATCATATTAAGTTTACTAAAATCCTAAATCCTATTTATCATAAAAATATTAAACCTAGAATGAAAGAGTTATGAAAACCGATGAAGGTTATTCAATAATTAAATGATGTTAAAATTTGTAGAATAGAAAAACCACATTTTTTTTAGTTCAGATCCTTAGGATGGAGTATTCTTCTAATAGGTAAATTAGCAATCAAAGCTGTCATTTTACTATCAGTTTTTATTGAAAATTCAAGACTATCGGTATCGAGCTCAACATATTTAGAGACAACTACTAATATTTCTTCTCTCATTTTCTCTAACGTTGAAGCATTTAGAGTAGAACGATCATGAGCAAGAACTAATTTGAGACGACGCTTTACATCATCACGACTACCACGATTGCTGGTCAGCAAACGTTCAAAAAATTCTGTAATCATCAATATTTATGATTATTTTTTATTTAAGTTGTAAAAGAGCCAAGAAAGAAACGACGAAGACGCTTCAGAGGGCCTTTAGAATATAGTTGTAAATCTAGAAATTCAATATCTTGACCATCTAATCTGCATGCAGTATGTTCGAAAGCAAGTCCAGGTAGGGATAATTTATTTTCAAGTACTAATGGTTCCCCTCTATTCGTTGACACAATGACACATTCATCTTCAGGAATAACTCCTATTAAAGGAATGGCTAAAATCTCTTTTACATCTGCAACTGACATCATGTCATTGGCTTTGACCATCTGTGGTCTGAGTCTATTAATTAAAAGACTAATTCTTTTTATATTATTAGCTTCTAAAAGCCCAATGACTCTGTCAGCATCTCTCACAGCTGCTATCTCTGGGGTTGTAACTACAATAGCTTCATCCGCAGGAGCTATTGCATTATGAAAACCTGATTCAATCCCTGCTGGACAGTCTATTAATATATAATCATATTGTTTATTCATCAATGTAACTAAATATTGCATTTGATCTGAATCAATAGAATCTTTGTTACGGTTTTGAGCTGCAGGTAACAAGACTAACCCCGGTTGACGTTTATCCCTTATTAAAGCTTGTTCTAATCTACATTCACCAGATAATACTTCAAGAGCTGTATATATAACCCTATTTTCAAGACCCAACAATAAATCCAGATTTCTGAGACCTATATCAGCATCTATAAGAGCTACTTGATATCCCAACTGAGCTAAAGCCATACCTAAATTAGCCGTCGCTGTAGTTTTCCCTACTCCTCCTTTACCGGAAGTTATTACAATAGTGCGCGACATGTCAATCAATCCTATTTAAAGTGAATATTAGATTAAGTAATTAATTTTGCTTTGAAAAAAGCCAAAGAACCAATGAAATAACTTAAGAAGTTATTTTTTTGTGGTAAGTAACATTTCACCAAAATGCTTTTCAAAATAGTATACAGCTCTATTAGTTTGCCCCGCTACGTATAAATTGTTCTTACTCTTAAAAGCCCATATCTGAGAATAAGATACATAACTCAATAACGTACTGATCATTAGCATTAAGAAACCAAGATAAACAAACAAAGTTCCAGGATCAGATTTTACTTGTAAACCTGTTGCTGGAATAATATCTGTAACTCTTAGAGAATGACCATTCAAGAAGAATTCATCACCAACCTGAAGTTCTGCTACGATGTTTTTGTTAGAATCATATAATGACAATTTACCAGTCAAATCTTGTAAAACTAAAAGCGCGTTTTCTATACCTAGAGAAGTCAACTGTGATAAATTATAAATCCAGAATCGATTGTTTGATACAGTATCAACTAAAGTCAAAGGAATTTCTATTACTTTGTCATTGTCAACACTAACAGTAAGACTCGTAATTCCCCAGTCAGTTTGGTAAAAAACAATACCTTTATAACGCAATGGTTCATTTACGTAGATAGTTTTACTATTTAATAAATCAATATTAGTATCTAAAATTGATAGATCCGAATAAAACTGGTCAATTATTCCTTCGTCACTGTAAGCAATTTTAAAGTCTTTTACATAACCCTCTATATTCTGTGGTACAAAGCTGAAAGGACCTGAATTGACAATATTTCTTAGATGAAAAAGATTGTTAGTAGGTACTAACTCCTGTGTCATAAAACCTGAAGCGCTTCCTATAACAGATCCAAATAAAATCAAAATAATACTAGCATGAACTATTATTGGAGATATACGACCTATCAAGCCTTTATAGGCATAAATAAATCCACCTTCTTGAACTACATTATAATTATTGTTCTTAAGTTGGAAAGATAATTTAGTTAGACTTGCATCACTCATCGTCATTTTCACATTAAACTTACTCATAGACTTATAAGTATCATAAAAACGCCATAATCTTGAAAACTTCAAGGATGGTAATTGTCTAATTAAAGTACATGAAAAAAGACTAATAACAAAAAGAAATATGTTAATAATGAACCACCAGGTAGTGTAGACATGATCTAAGCCTAAGAGAAATATAAATTTTGCATTAACAAAACCTAATAAGGGTTTTAAATTAGGATAGTTTAATTCATAGAACGCAACGTCTTTGCCTTGCTCAATAAATGTACCAATAGAACTAAACGAAGCTATAAGAAGAAGAAGCACTATAGCGAACTGCAGATTTCCTAATCGATTAGCTATCAACCAAGCATTCCTGTTTACTGTTTTTAACATATGCAAATATTAATTTAATACTATTTAACCCTAATTCTATACTATCTCCTTGAATAAGAGTAAGTCAAATCTCCCCAGGTAGGACTTGAACCTACGACCAATCGATTAACAGTCGATCGCTCTACCACTGAGCTACTGAGGATTTAAAATAGGCAAATTATCTCTCCACCTGACTATACACTATAACATAAAAAAATGATCTTATTATAGAGTTTAATTTTTTTACAAACAAAAAAATAATCATAGAAAAAGTATATATAAAATATGTTTTCTTTTTATTTTACTTTTGCTATGATTAAAATACAGTAAAAAAGCGGACGTGGCGGAATTGGTAGACGCGCTAGATTTAGGTTCTAGTAAGTTAACCTTGTGAGAGTTCGAGTCTCTCCGTCCGCATTTTTTTTATTAATTTACCAAGTTAGAATTCCACTTTTGTAGTGTTAACTTTATAGATCCATCCTCTTGAACAGTTTCATTAACTGTTTGGAAACCTTGATTAGAAGTAGATTCTACTATTGAATTATAAGCATACCTTTGACTAACTCTATCTAAAAAAAGTTCTATAGACCAAGGTTGTTGCCAAAATTGAATATCAGCTACAAGTTGATACTCAAATCCATTCCAACTAAAACCTATGTCATAATTGTTTCTTTGTTTAATAACAATATTAGCGAATGTAGTTTGGTCTCTATAACCTCTAATTCTATTAAGTTCTGGTTCCCAATGAATAGATAAATCATTCAGTGATTTTTTTAGTAGATCAAGATCTTTTAAAGATGTCTGAATTTTACTAAAGTGTGACATAAAATTTTAAAATTTGTCTATTAATTATAGTTATTATTGCTGATCAATGAAAATAATATAAACATATTCTATCATAAGTTAAGGTAGTCTAGACCATAAGAATTAAGAAGCTAATCGAATTTTACCAGCATCAGCCCATTCTTGTAATTCGTCTATTTTTTCATAATTCAATTCGGCTAGTGGTATGAATTGTTGAATTGAAGACGCTATATCATCTGTTGTAAATTCTCTATTTTCACTGAAAGCTATGTGCATAGCTTCAATAATAGATTCTTCAACTTCAGCTCCTGAAAAGTTTTTTGCTAACTTTGTTAGATAAGGAATATCATACAAATTCCATGATTTAGGACGTATTCTACTTAAGTGAACTTTAAATATTAATTCTTTCTCTTTCTCATTTGGTAAACCTATAAAAAAGATCTCATCAAAACGACCTTTACGTAGAATTTCTGGTGGTAATTTATAAATATTATTAGCTGTAGCTACAACAAAAACAGAAGACTGCTTTTCAGAAAGCCAAGTGATAAACGTCGCTAACACTCTACTGGTAGTTCCACTGTCTCCTTGATTATCAATGCCCGAAAAAGCTTTATCAATCTCATCAATCCATAATACACATGGAGAAACTGCCTCAGATAATTGGATCATTTGTCTCATTCGAGATTCAGATTCACCCACAATTCCACCAAATAATTTACCTATATCAAGACGCAAAAGTGGTAAATTCCACTCATTAGCAATTGCTTTAGCTGTCAAAGATTTTCCTGTGCCTTGAACACCAACTAATAATAATCCCCTTGGAGAAGGTAATCCATATTCTATTGCTTTTTTTGATAATGCACCAGACCTACGTTTTAACCATAACTTAAGACTACTAAGGCCTCCTATATCAGAGATCTTATCTTTAGATGGATAAAATTCTAAAATTTGAGTCTTGCTAATTATTTGTCTTTTCTCAGTAAAAATGAGCTCAAGACTTTCAATATTAACTTCTTTATATGTAGCGATAATTTTGGAAAGAACACGTCTTATTCTTTCTAGTGATAAACCCTGGCAAGAGCTTACTAAACTATTTAAAGAAGCTTCAGGAATAGTATACCCTAATGATTCTTGAACCCTTAAAAGTTCTTTCTTTATCTCAGATGGTTGAGGCAATTGAAAATCTAAAACGGTTATTATATCTTTTAGTGATTCAGGTATATTAACCTCATCCGCAATAATAATAATATTCTTGGTCTGATTACGTAAAACTTTCGTGAGATTTTTAAGTTTACGTGCTACAGAGATATCAGTAAGAAACAAATGGAAATCTTTGAGTAAAAATATAGCTGGATTTGTTGGCGTCAATCTCTCTATTAGCTCTAAAGCTTGAAGTGGGTTTCTTGATGCAAAACCATTGTCATTAGGGTTACCAATATAACCATCTACAAAATCCCATGCATATATCCCTCTATTACTATATAACTGAACGCAAGAGCGGATGACATATTCAACTCTCTCTTCTTCAGTTGTTGGTATATACAATATTGGATATCTAGCTTTCAGTAACAACTTAAATTCTTTAATAAAGCTCATCTAGTTTAATAATTAGGGAAAATATATAAATACAATCTCAATGATCCTGTATGTCTTTTATATAAGTTATAAATACAAAAAAACATACAGTGTTCTCAATATTACTATTTAAATAGTAGTTAAAAGCTTACGTCCTCTTTTTCTACGTGATTTTATAATAGCTCTTCCAGCAGCTGTTTTAATACGAGCTCTAAATCCAGAAACTCTCGCTTTTTTTAAATTAGTTCCTCTTAAAGTTCTTTTAGTCATAAATATTTTCGTTAATTATTTTGTTGAATACATCATGTTTTATTATCAAAACATTGTCAAATTAATTGATAAATTTTGATTTTATACCTTGAGAATAGGTTGAGACCGGAAAATTAAATATGTAACAGAATGTCTAATGTTCGTTACCATTGAAGTAAAAAGAAGATAAGCTTCATTTTTATATTCAATAAGGGGATCTTTTTGACCATAACCACGCCAAGCAATAGTTTCCCTTAATCCATTCATGCTTTGTAGATGATCTTTCCAAGATGAATCTATTTTTTGTAATAAAAAAGATCTCTCTAATTCTCTCATTAAACCATCTTCAATTAATTCTATCTGACTTTCTTTTAAATCATAAGCAATACGAACTTGTTTGGAAAGGAAGTTCTCTGCTTCTGAAGGTGATAAATTTAAAAAGTAATCAACATCTAAGGGATAAGGTAAGCCTAACAAATCTTCTATCTTACTTAATTGCTGAGTGTAATAATTGTAACGGTTTATGTTTTGATTACTACTGGGCTGTGCAATATCAAATATTGTTGTCTCAGCATATTGAATAACCCAGTCTCTAAGATTTATAGATTCTAATACTCTTCTTCTTTCTGAATATATTGCTTGTCTCTGATAATTTAGCACTTCATCATAATCAAATAGCTGCTTCCGAGCATCATAATAATAAGCTTCAACTTTTTTCTGCGCTGATTCAAGACTATTGTTTAAAAGTTGTGATTCTATTGGAACATCGTCTTCTACACGCAGAGCGTCCATTAAATTACTTATTCTCTCGCCTCCAAAAATACGTAATAAATTATCTTCTAAGCTTAAGAAAAAACGTGATGAACCAGGATCTCCCTGTCTTCCAGATCTTCCTCTTAACTGATTATCAACCCGTCTAGATTCATGTCGTTCAGTACCTATGACATGTAGTCCACCTATTGATAGAACGTTTTGTCTTTCTAACTCAATCAACTTGTCATATTTTTCTACTAATACCTGGTAAGCAGCTCTTAAGGTAATGACTAAACGATCTTCAGTAAAACCTTTTTCACAGGCTATTGAAAGTTTATATTCAAGTTCTTTTTCTGTGATAGAAGAAGAATCTATCTTTTCATAAAGAAAAGCAAATAGATTTTCTAACTGAGGATCTTTACTCAATTCACTATTAGATGGACCTTTTGTTAAAAGTAGAGTTATTGTATTCCGAGCAATGTAACTTGAATTACCTCCTAATAATATATCGGTTCCTCTACCTGCCATATTTGTAGCTATTGTTACAGCTCCCTTACGACCAGCTTGAGCAATAATTTCTGCTTCTCGTCTTAAATTTTCAGGTTTGGCATTCAATAAATTATGAGGGATGCCATATTCCTTTAATAAAGAAGAAAGTAATTCTGATTTTTCTACACTAGTTGTACCTATTAATACAGGACGACCTACAGTATGCATATCTAAGCATTCATCAGCCACAGATCGCCACTTAGCATACTGGTTTTTATAAATTAAATCAGGTAGATCCTTACGACTCATTGGACGATGTGTTGGCACTGAAAGAACTTCTAGAGAATAAATTTTATCTAATTCAGCTTCTTCTGTCTTCGCAGTACCTGTCATACCTGAAAGTTTTGGATACAATAAGAAGAAATTTTGATACGTTATTGAAGCCAAAGTTTGTGTTTCACTTTGAATTGGAAGATATTCTTTTGCTTCAATAGACTGATGTAAACCATCACTCCATCGTCTTCCTTCCATGATCCTACCAGTGAACTCGTCAACAATAATAATTTCTTCATCTTTTACAATGTAATGAACGTCTTTTATAAATAATTCTTTAGCTTTAATAGAATTTAATATATATGGAGCCCATGGATTTAAAGGATCATATAAATCTTGCCCATCCAACATCTGCTCACACTTAATAGTACCACCATCATTCAAGATAACGTTTCTAGCTTTTTCATCAACATCATAGTCTATGTCACGTTCTAAAGACTGACTTATTTCGTTAGCACGATTATATTTATCATCACGGGAGTCAACGGCCCCAGAAATAATTAATGGAGTACGTGCTTCATCTATTAAGATGGAATCAACTTCATCTAATATACAAAAATTAAACGGGCGTTGAACAATATCTTGTAACATGACTGCCATATTGTCGCGCAAATAATCAAAGCCTAGCTCACTATTAGTTGTATAAGTAATATCTTTAGAATAATTATCTTTTCTCTGCTGCTGTGTCATTCCTTCTTGTACCAAACCCACACTTAATCCTAAGAATTTAGGTACTTGACCAACCCATTCAGAATCTCTTTTTGCCAAATAATCATTAACAGTTACTACATGGACCCCTAAACCAGAAAGTGAATTGAGGTAGGCAGGTAAAATTGCTACTAATGTCTTTCCTTCTCCTGTCTTCATCTCTGCTATTTTTCCATCATGAAGTATCATACCTCCTATTAATTGCACATCAAAATGCCTTAGTCCAAGTACTCTAAAGGAAGCTTCCCTAACTATTGCGAACGCATCTGGTAAAATTGATTTAAAATCAGAATTTTTACCAATTTTTTTAGTCAGATCAATCGTTTTATCTTGCAATTCTTTATCAGTTAGATTATTAATATCTATTCCTAAAGCATTAATTTGATTTACTAGACTTGTATAACGCGTAATTTTCTTCTCATTAGGATCACCAAATAAAACTTGTAACATGTTTGACAATATTGGAAAATTTCTTTTTTTTCTTCATTAATAAAACAGAAGATACTTAATAAAAAATATCTTCATTAATCAACTACAATGTCAAGTTGACTAATCTCATCAGCCATTTCCAGAATAGCTTTACTTATAGGCTTAATTCTTAAATCTTCTACTAAATCCATATCTTGATAGCGTCTTCTTTTTGCCCTATTAGCTATTTGTATAGTCATTTTATATCTATTAGATGCTGCATCTAATAATTCTTCTGTCTTATACAGTATCTCATTAGAATTATTGTCTCTATAATTTTTTTTCATAATTGGTCGATTTTTTTACTTAATAGGAATAAATATAATTATTTAGCAAACATATAAAATATATTAGCTTTCTTAAAAATATGTTGATATCTTATTGGATATTTGATAAATGTTTTTTTTGTTGTAAGATGATACTTACTAGAACTAGATCAGCAATAAATATTAACAAGTAAAGAAATATCTTATGTCTCATAGTGTAAAAGTATACGATACATGTATTGGGTGCACTCAATGTGTTAGAGCGTGTCCTTGTGACGTTCTAGAAATGGTTTCATGGGACGGATGTAAGGCAGGACAAATTGCCTCAGCTCCTAGAACAGAAGATTGTATCGGGTGTAAGCGTTGTGAAACAGCTTGTCCTACTGATTTCTTATCAGTGCGTGTATACTTAGGCGGTGAAACTACAAGAAGTATGGGACTAGCTTACTAAGATCAGAACACAAAAATCATCCCCCAAACATTAATCTAACACATAGATTAATGTTTGGGGGATAATTTTTTTATGCTAAAACACCTAAATAACCAAGACCTAAAATAGCGCCAGCACCTATGATATGACCTAAACTAGTTGTTGCTAGAAACTCTGGTAGATTAAGGCCTATCGCAGAAATTGGTCCCGGTAAATTAGGGCCTTGTCCTTTAGACTGTATGATATAACGGCCTGCGAAGATACAACCAACGTTACAAATAATCATAACAGATGCAGTCTTTGCAGACCAAGCTGCTGTTTGTGGAACTACAGAAATTAAAAAATCAGCATTCATATGTTTTGTACTTTATTGTTTTTTGTGCACTCTATAATAATATTGTAGAATAAATTAAAGAATCCAGCAATAAAGAATTGATAGAAAGTAGATTAATATTAAGCAATCCAACCGTAACTGTGTAATCCTTTTCCTAAGAAATTAACACCTAGGTAACAAATCCATACAACAACAAAACCTATAGAAGCTAAAATAGCTGGACGCTTTCCTTGCCAAGATTTGGTAATTCTTGCATGTAAATAAGCAGCAAATACAAACCATGTAATAAGGGCCCAAGTTTCCTTAGGATCCCAACTCCAGTAAGCTCCCCAAGCTTCATTGGCCCAAACAGCTCCTGCTATTATCCCTGTTGTTAGCAAAGGAAAACCAAGACCAATAATCCTATAACTAAGATTATCAAGTGTTTCAAGGAGACTTAGACTATCAGATATAGATGATTTTGGTTGACTAGGGATTGATCCTTCTAAAACTGCTATACTCATGTTCCTAATATCAACTTCTTGTGAATTTGTTGAACCCAAAGAATTCCCTTTAAGAGAAACATTTTTTCCTAGTGTTAATACTAAGAAAAGTATAGATAATAGTGAACCTGTTATTAAAGTAGAGTAACTAAGCATCATAATACTAACATGCATCATGAGCCAATTAGATTTTAATGCAGGGACCAGAGGAGCAGCTTTCTGCATACCTTCAGGTAAGGATAAAGTTGCAAAAGCTACAACAAACATAGATAGTGGAGTAGTTACAGCACCTATTAATGAAATTGCAACACTTTTCTCTATAACTATCGTTATAGCTGTAATTCCCCAAATAAAGAACATTAAAGATTCATATAAATTACTTAATGGAAAATATCCATTTTCTAGCCATCGTGATCCTAAATTAGTAAAAATAGTGAAATTCGCTATACAGACTGAGATAAAACCTATTTTTGATCCCAATTTTAAACTAGTAAAAGAAATACTAGTCCAATAAGCAAGCATTGCTATAAAAAGGGATAAGAAAGTTAAATTATCTAAGTAACCTTGAATATTAGTTGGAAATGTCATAACAAAGTAAGATTTGAGAATTTATAAATTAGATATAATGCTTTGGAAACTATTAAAACGATTTGAGGCTAAAAAAAATTTTACTAATTGATTATAGTCAAGAAAGAATAAAAAATCATGATCCTTACAAAAATTGAGATTACCCTTATATAAATATATAAAGGTAATCTCAATTTTTTATCTAATTATAGAAAATTAGCTAAGAGCAGATGAAACTTTGTCGAAGTAACCAGCAACTTCACTTGCTAGACCAGAACAGTCACCTTGAGGTGTAGATAACTTCTTAGATGAAGCAGTGTTGTTAACGAAAGCAACTGAACAAGCCTTCATGATACTTACAGCTCTTGCGTTTCCAGAAGCTGGAACACCTAGAGATGAGTAAGTTTCCTTAAGACCGTTAAGACAACGATCTTCAAGAACTGAAGAATCTCCAGAAAGAAGAGCGTAAGATACATAACGTAGGATGATCTCACCGTCACGTAGACATGCAGCCATACGACGGTTAGTGTAACAGTTACCACTTGGAGAAATTAAAGAAGGGTTCTCACAGATCATACCTGAAACAGCATCAGAAACGATACAGCTAGCGTTAGAAACGATAGCGTTAACTGAATCTAAACGCTTGTTACCTTCAGAAATGAACTTTTTAAGTGCTTGTAGATCTGCACCAGCTACGTAAGCTGCTTTTGAATCTGCGTTAGTTACTACTCTTGAAAATGCATCTAGCATAATAGTTCTCCAATTTTATAATGATTTAAACTGTATCGACTGTTAAATTATTTAATCAGTTGAAACTTGATATTTTCTATATCGAATAATACTATAGAAGAAAAGATGGTCCAATGAGTATAAAAAGAAACAATCTGTAACATTTATCTAAATTATCACTATCAAAAAATTAATAAAAAAATTAACAAACATTATTTTTAGATTATTCATAAATACAATTTTTAAAATTTCAGATTTCTTTTGATTATATAAATCTTTTTACTAATTGTCTCTGAGAATCTTACGAAAATAATAAGAGATTACAATCTTCACCTTGTCCAACAAACAATTTATAGACTAATTAGAAAAGAATATAGAACTTAAAAATATAAAACTTAAAAATCTATTCCAGATAACTTTTTTTATTTCATATCTAAAAACAATAAAAAAAAGACCTTACAAAAAGTAAGGTCTTTTTTATCTCACTGAGTTAAATTAATAATTCAGATTATGCGCTAACAGCTGGAGCTGTTAAAGCTACAGGTAGAGACTCACCAGCAGCTAAATCTAGAGGGAAGTTGTGAGCGTTACGCTCATGCATTACTTCCATACCTAAGTTAGCACGGTTAAGAATATCAGCCCATGTGTTGATTACACGACCTTGGCTATCAACAACCGATTGGTTGAAGTTGAAACCATTTAGGTTAAATGCCATTGTCATTACACCTAAAGCAGTGAACCAGATACCTACAACTGGCCATAGACCTAGGAAGAAGTGAAGAGCACGAGAGTTGTTGAAACTAGCGTACTGGAAAATTAGACGACCAAAGTAACCGTGTGCAGCTACGATGTTGTAAGTCTCTTCTTCTTGACCGAACTTGTAACCGTAGTTAGCTGACTCGTTCTCAGTAGTTTCACGGATTAAGCTAGATGTAACTAGAGAACCGTGCATAGCAGAGAATAGAGAACCACCGAATACACCAGCAACACCTAGTTGGTGGAATGGGTGCATAAGGATGTTGTGCTCAGCTTGGAAAACAAGCATGAAGTTAAATGTACCAGAGATACCTAGAGGCATACCATCAGAGAAGCTACCTTGTCCGATAGGGTAAACTAGGAACACAGCAGAAGCTGCAGCTACAGGAGCTGTGAAAGCAACAGAAATCCAAGGACGCATACCTAAACGGTAGCTGAATTCCCACTCACGACCAATCCAACCACAAACACCTAAAAGGAAGTGGTCAACGATTAGTTGGTAAGGACCACCGTTGTAAAGCCACTCGTCAAGAGAAGCTGCTTCCCAAATTGGGTAGAAGTGGATACCGATTGATGCAGATGAAGGAATTACTGCGCCAGAGATGATGTTGTTTCCGTATAGTAGAGAACCAGCAACTGGCTCACGGATACCATCGATGTCAACTGGAGGTGCAGCGATGAAAGCAATGATGTATACAGTTGTAGCTGTAAGTAGCGTAGGAATCATTAGAACTCCGAACCAACCGATGTATAGACGGTTCTCAGTGCTAGTAATCCATGAGCAGAAACGTTCCCAAACACTTGCGCTTGCGCGTCTTTCTAAAGTAGCAGTCATTTTTCGATTTTTTGTAAAGGTTATAGTAATTTACTTCCCAAGTATCTATTGTACTTGTTGGATATATTATCAAATAAAAAAATACTATTTTAAAATAATTTAATTTTTTATAATAATAATAACTTACTAAGAAGTATATCTTTAGAACAAAGTATATATAAAAATGTTAATAATTCTGTTCCCATAAAAATAAAGGTTCTTATTATACTGGGTATAATAAATAAGTTTGTAGAGTTATAATATTACCTATGTCTAAGAAAGATACAAAAAAAAATAAGTTAAATAAAACATGAACGGAATTAAAGAAATCAATTCATATGAAACTATATGCATTATTAAACCAGATTTGAACGAAGATAACTTAGCTAAAGTAATTGAAAACTATCAATTGATGCTAGCTAATCAAGGAGCAAAAAATATTATTACTCAAAATCGTGGTAGAAGACATCTGAAATATATGATGAAAAAGTTCAAAGATGGTATATATATTCAAATGAATTATGAGGCGAACGGAGAAGTAATATCTACTTTAGAAAAAAACATGAAAATTGACGAACAGATACTTCGTTTTATGACAGTGAAAAATTCTATAGACGAACAATCAAAAATATCAGTCTAAACATCAAAGTAAAAGTCTAACATTATATCTCAATAATGTTAGACTTTTACTTTTTCTATACAACAACACAAAAATAAATGTGGTTTTGGCACTGTGCTACCTTCCCAAGGGACGACTCCCTAAGTATTATCGCCGCTGCAACGTTTAACTACCGAGTTCGAGATGGATCGGAGTGGTTCCATTGCGCCATAAACACCAAAACCTTAAATTTTCAAAACTGTAAAGGCAAAGCATAGTTAAAATAAGCCCTCGATCTATTAGTACATCTCAGCTGAATACATTGCTGCACTTACACTTGATGCCTATCAAACGGCTGTTCTTGCCGTGATCTTACCCGCTTAAAGCGGTGAGAGTACTCATCTTGAA
>Ga0209192_10001702_pt1 | contig 16993 bp, 17 predicted proteins | sample ArcticOcean_MG_C_11_FD_187433 | JGI IMG/M metagenome (GOLD analysis project Ga0209192, IMG submission 187433) | Marine microbial communities from western Arctic Ocean - ArcticOcean_MG_CB2_154 (SPAdes) (version 2) | ecosystem: Environmental > Aquatic > Marine > Oceanic | place: Arctic Ocean... | reverse complement strand
GTTTATAGAATAAGGACAAGGTAAACATCTAGGTACATTAACTTTTTTTTTAATCATAATGAATTGATTATGATTCCAATTTTCAACTAAAACAACTTTACGATATATAGTTGAATTCATTTATGAATATCATAATTATTTATAATGTATAATTCAATTTCCTAATAAATGTAAATATTAGTTAAATGTAAATATTAGTTATGGTTATAGCTATAAAATTGATATAAAAAAATACTTATTATATCAATATAAAAAATGAGTCTTTATAAGTTAAAAGTTCCGAATAGGCAAGATGCCTGTTTCGGTGTTGTAAATGCTTATACTTTGTATGATGTACCTATTCCTGTAGGATTTAATCCTTTTGTTAATAAAATGTTTGATCAAGATATCTTTACTTACAACGATGGTAATGTAGACATTATTCATTCATCTGCGCGGTTTATGAAAGTAATTCCTGGTGTATTGGCTTTGGAGAATTCACAAACTTATGGCAGAATCAAGGATAAATTCTTATATAAATGTATTCCTGATGATAAAAGGTTACCTATATTTCTAGTACCCTATAAAATTAAGTTGGGATTTAATAAAAATATAAAAAATAAATATGTTGTGTTTGAGTTTCGCAATTGGATCGATAAACATCCGTTAGGATCTTTAACTCAAACATTAGGAGATGTTGATTCTCTTGAATACTTTTATGAATATCAACTTTATTGTAAAAGTTTATATGCTTCTATTCAAAATATTAACAAGGAGACAATGCGAAAATTAAAAGAAAAAACTGAAGATCAATATATTGATATGATAATTAAAAATAGAGATTTAAAAGATTATAGAGAAACTAGAAATATTTTCAGTATCGATCCTGAGAAAAGTAAAGATTTTGATGATGCTTTTGATATTGAGGAGTTAAGTGATGGTAAAAAAAGAATTAGTGTTTATATTTCCAACGTATCCTTCTGGATGGATGCAATGGATTTGTGGGACTCTTTCTCAAATAGAATTTCTACTATATATTTACCTGATAGAAAAAGGCCTATGCTACCAACAGTATTATCTGACGCATTATGCAGTTTAACGCAAGGAGATACAAGATTCGCTTTAGAACTACAGTTAATTGTTGAAGACTATAAAGTTGTTGATTATAAATTTTATAATAGTGTTATAAAATTAAAAAAAAATTTAAGATATGATACAAAAGAACAAGAAAACTTCCCAGATTATAAAGAGTTATTTAACACAATAAGTATAATGAATAAAAGGAAAAAATATACGGATTCAATTGATTCTAGTCATGATGTTGTTGCTTATTTAATGATTTTGATGAATTATTTATCTGCCAAGGAACTGATAAAATTAAAATGTGGTGTTTTTAGAAGCGCTAAATTCAATCATGCGTTTGTTCCGCCAGAAGAATTACCAAAGGGAGTAAAAAAATTCTTGAAAAACTGGAATAGTCAAGGTGGTAAATATTCAAAAGATGTCGGTGACCACGATATGCTTGAATTGGATGCTTACGTCCATATTACAAGTCCTATTAGAAGACTGGTAGATTTGTTGAATATGATTATATTACAAGATAAATTGGGTTGGAAGATGTCGGTAAAGTCAAAAGAATTTTATGAAAGATGGACTAATGATAGTAGTATTGAATATATCAACACTACAATGAGATCTATAAGACGGGTGCAAAATGATTGTTCTTTGTTGAAAATATGTATGGACGACCCCCAAGTTCAAGAAACTGTTTATGATGGTTATATATTTGATAAGTTGTTAAGAAATGATGCCTTGTACCAATATATAGTTTATTTACCTGAAATTAATATGACAAATAGATTTACCAGTAGATATGACAAGGAAAATTTAACAAAACAAAAATTTAAAATTTATGTATTTACCGACCAACATTCATTAAAGCGTAAGATACGAGTTGAAGTGCAATAATAAAAATACCTATAAAAAAAATATTCTTTACAAGATTTTTGCGTCGAGATAAAGATTGTTCGATATCGTTAAAATCTTCTTGGCTTAAATAGCTACCCATATAGTTAATTATTTTTTATATATTTAAGTTATTTGCTTCCATGCTTTTTGTTTCTACAAGTAATTTTACAAATAGACTTGGATACACCTCCGCAGTATTTTCCCTTGGTTTTTGAATATTTCATATGACTTTTTACAAGATAGTGATCTCCTTCTGCTTTTCTATTGGATGCCCTTTTCTCCAGTTGGTCTTCCTTGATTCTTATACTACGTGTGCTATTTTTGCCATATTTTTTAAAAGTGTTCTTTTTTTTATCCTTTCCTGTGCTACGACGTGTTTTTTTTCCAAAGATATTTAATTTTGCCATCTTGAGTTATTTTATTACATCATTAAAATGATAATTAAACTTCAATTTTATTTGACGAAACAGTATAATGAACTCAAATAATATAGTTGTAAGATTATTTAATTTACTAAGCAAGTATCCTCTGATAATGTCCCATATCCATATATCTACTCCCTTTGCTTAATTTCCTGTTATAAGGAACTAAAGGGATTTTTTCATCAAAATGGTTAATAACAATAATATACAAGAAGACAACAGTAATACCATGATTATAATAGTCATAACATGATAAATCGTTTTCTTTATCTACAAAATAGTCAACGAGTTTGTCATTAGAATCGGAAAGAACATTAAATTTTCCACGACAACAAGGACAAGTATTATTTATTTTACCCCATTCGGTAATACAATTTATACAGAATAGATGTTTGCATGAATTAATTTTACCGATTTCTTTGATATAATTGAGACAAATTGCACAGCGTTCCATTTTTGTTTTTAATAACTTAATTAAGGTAAAAAATTATTTCAATTTTCTTCTTCTATAAGTTCGTCGCGACATATGCTACCGATATTTTTTATCCAATTAGGACAACCATAATCTTCTAATCTAATAGAAAAAATTATGAAGGTTAATACTGATACTATAATTAATATAGGTATAATACCAGGATTTTGACTAACTATATACATATAAAGTATCATAAATAGTATAATTGTTAGAGTGAGTAATACGTTATCTATAAAACATTTTGGAGAACACCTTTCACGACACATTTAATAAATGTCTTGTATTGATATCTTTAAATAATTTGATAAATGTTATAAAAAATTTACTAAAACAACAACTTTACACATACAAACTTTGATTTGTAGCAACACTTTTAAGTAGCTTGCTTTTAACCAAGCTTAATGTATGCGTTAGTTTCATATTTTTTTGGACGTTAATAATGTTTAGTATTTATACCCTATCCACCACGTATTTTTCAAATTATTATATGTCTTCGTCCCGTTGTTATATTTTAATTTATAATGATCTTTACAAGTTAAGATTTCACATTGATTGGGTTTGATTTTACTTTTATTATTTATATATTTCGCATTCTGTTCATGATGGTTTTGGTAGTTTTTGAAGCGATATGTCTCTGCTTTATACCCCTCTTGGTAACGTCTAAATTGTATCAATGATTGATTAGACCAATCAAATTTTCCAGTTTTATCGGTGAATTCATACAATTCATCATTATCGTACATTTCCTTCAATATCTTCATGAAATCGTTTTTCTGCTCTGTAGTTTTTTTCTGGATGTTCATAATTGCTGATAATTCCGAGAATTTTGAACAATCATCAATAATCACTAACTTAATCGGAGTTGCCACAGTACCGTTATTAAATTCTTCCTCCCTTTGACGATAATCCAAGTTTATTTGAATTTCTTTATCACTCTGGTCTCCTTCGCACGCGAGATAGTCGTCAACCTGATTATCATTTTGTAGTTCCCCTTCCATTACATTTTCTATGAATTCTTTAGTACCGACCAAGAATTTTTCTGGGAATTTCCATTCCGACCCAAACTTTTTTACAAAATGATTGTCCACTGCATTTCCTCTACATCCAACCTGATAATCTTTGTCAACCTCCTGTGATGTACAAGCTAATACAGCACGAACAGTACCGTAATCTGTATGTGCGAATGAAATAGATTCACCACAAGGATTATAATTCCCAATAATGATAAACGGGCGCTTAGTATCGACTTTCTTATTTTCCAAATGTGTTTTTAATTTTAAAAGCTTTTCATTAAATTCACCATTAACCATTATATTATCTACACACATTTCTTTACCATCAAATAAAAGGTGATATTTATTACCTTCGTTTCCATATATAGCAAGTACGATTGGGTTCAAATCCATTCTTTTTCTTATTCTTATTTTTTTTTTTTTTTTCAAAGGTTTTAAATATTTCATTTTAAGAGCTTCCTCTGACAAAAGACGTGTAATAATTTTTCTATTTGGTGTGTTTATTATATATAAACCAAATTCATCGTGTTTGTAAAAGTTGCTATCTGTGAGTATATTCATATTTAAGTAGTTCAATCCATTTTCCATGGCTTGTTTTTCTTTATCTTGTTTCATAAAAGTACAAAATTCAAGTTCGCGTTTTCTATTAACATATAAATCCTCTAAAACGGTTTCCAACATTTCTTTGGGTACTTCTTTCCCTGCTATGATTTTATTATAAATATCTACATGTTCATGTAAATCGTCAATCCATTTATAATTTCCAGTTTTGAGACATTTTGGGTCATAAAACTTTTTGATTTCAGTTTCTAGTCTTTTAACTCCATGGCTTAAAATTTTTTGTATATCATCCGAATGAACCCTTTTGTAAAGTTCTTTGGGAACGCGTGTTTGTGTATTAAATTTCCAATTATGTAATTTTTTGAGGTCTTCACATCTATGTATTGTGGCATCGGTACAAGAAGAATAATTCGGTGAGTCAGATTTTGTTTTATCAAATTCTGTATAATTTATACCGTTATTTTTAAGATTTTTAATATTCCAAACGGGATTCTTCTCATCTGCTATTCCGTTCTCCTTTACGAAAGCTGATGCGGTGCAGGGACAATAAGACAACACATTTGTATCCAACAGTATATTTTCAATGACGTCCCTATTTGGAGGAATTCCTTCTTTTGGATTATGCGCTTCGTCATGTATAATTCTTATATTTTTTCTAAGAGTAGGAACAAGATTGTTGTATTTTGTTGTTAAATCAAGAATATCATTTATCCGTGTCGGATTACTACAACAGAATATAACCTTAAATTCATTTTCAACTGATAATTTAGACCACACATCATTCATTTTTATACAATGAGTTACACCCTTTACTTTTTTTGACGATACAACCATCACCAGGTCCGCCAAAGACTTGTTGGGATATTTTTTTTTTATTTCTGATAATAATCTCCGGAACCATTGTTCATTAGCTTCAAGTGTATTTTTTGTAACACATATAGTAATTGTCTTCTCTTCGGATTTCATCATGAACAATATTCTTTGATTACATAATCCAGTTTTGCAACTCTGTGCGTGCTTGTATATACCTTTAATCTTTATGACGACATACTCATAGATTGTTTTTTTGTCTTCTGAAAATTCATCTTTTAAAATTTCAAACCACTCTTTCAGTAGTGGGTAAAAGTGTATTTTTTTTGATTTTTTATTAATATAATTTCTTGATTTTTTACAACGTCTGGTTAAATTGGGATACTTTTTTTTGAATATTTTCAGTTTTTCTTTATCACCATTAATTTTTTCAAATTCCTTTTGAACTTCTATAGTCTTTTCTTTAATTCTTTGTCGGAATTTTTGAAGGACCGGGTTTTCAGTAGTTAATGAACTCATCGGATTTAATTATATATTGTACGGTTTCTTTAACTATATTGTACAGAGATTATTAAAAGTCAATTTTCAGAGTGTACCTACAACACAGAATTACTTGGTTATAAAAAATTTTATAAAACAATAACTTACACATACAAACTTTGATTTGTAGCAACACTTTTAAGTAGCTTGCTTTTAACCAAGCTTAATGTATGAGTTAATTTCATATTTTCCTGAACGATAGACGCCTTTTCCAATTCATTACAGATATTCACAATTTTTAGTATAGCCTTTACAAACTCTCCCATGTAAATGTTATATTTTTTAGCCTCTTGATAAATAAGCTTACAATCAATCTCATTCTCAGCATAACACCATCTATACATAAACTCACACATATCATAATGAACAGTATAGTTATCGGTAAAATTAGTTTGACATTTGGTTTCAATATCATAATATTTATTTAAAATATTTTTCCAAGTCTTTACTTTTTTTTTAATTGTATCATTGACATTTGTATGACTAACATCCACATATGATTGATCTTCGCTAATTTTAATATGAGTAAATATACTTAACACACTTACCAATTCTTCTACTGTAAGCTCATCTAATTCTCCTTGAGTCATCATATCAATACTAGCAAGGCAATGCATTTCGTGAATGTTGGCTGACATCATCCCTTTAATAGTTGGTATAATATTAGAATAATCATTATCTGTATATTCTCCATCTGCAAAATTATTGTTTTGTAAAATATCAACGTGGAGAGATATTTCCTCGCCAACATAATCTCTTGTATTTTTTAAACTGTTTTTATTTTTTTTAAGAATAGATTGTAAATCTAAATATTCAAGATATTTTTTGTAATCACCTTCCAATCCTTTATGAATGCCTTCGATATTACTAATATTCCTCAATAATGCTTTCTTTTTTTTCCTTGAAGCCATAACACAATCAGTTTTATCTGTGTGATATTGTATTAAAATATCTAATGGAGATCTTAAATACTGAAGTCCTTCTTCTTTTTTTGCAAGTTGAGCTACAAATTCTTTATTTTTCTCTTCTAATATTTTGAGTTGTTTTCCAATTTCATTTGATAACATACTGCTATTTACATATTCTACAAAGTTTGTATTACCACTTGATAACATCGAAATAATAAGTTTGAAATCAATACAAAATTTTGACTTAAGATTTTCAGGTTTCCCACTTAACAGTCTTCTGTATGTTACAGCATCAGGAACGCTATCACGACGATCAAAGATGTTAAGCAAATGAATAACTACTCCCTTTGTATCCATTCCTCGTCTACCAGCGCGACCAGCACCTTGAGCGTATTCGTGTGAATGGATAAATCTAAACCCTTTACCATCATATTTTTTAAGACCTGTATAAATAACCGATTTGATAGCGACATTAACACCAATCGCAAAAGTTTCTGTAGCAATTAATAGCTTAATATATTGTTTTCTATATAAAATCTCAATCATTTCACGAAACACAGGTGTTACACCACTATGATGTACAGCGATACCTTTCTCCAACAGTTTCATAATTTCTCTAAATTCTGGTAGGCCTACATATTCTTTCCAATTGGATAATTTTCTGATAAGAATCTGCGTTGCTTCTTTTTCAATAATACTAGGAATTTTGGAGTCTTCCTCAAACAACGATTTTTGAATCATTTTAGCCCACATATGACATTGCTTTCTTGAAAATACAAATACTAGTCCAGGTAGTAGATTATTTGTTTTTAAATGATCGATAACTTTATTGAATACAAAGTTATCTTTTACTTGAATTTTATTTTCATAAATATATTGTAATGTTTTTTTCAGTTTATGATATGTTTTCTCTTCAAATTGATTGTCTTGATATTTGAGCGTTACAAGTTTATTACAACTATCATCTAACATATCTCCTGATTTCCCTGTAATTTTGTTATAATTTGAATCAGGAATTGTAATAAAAGCACAATGTTCGATTGGTACATTTCTGATAGTATCAATACAAAGATAAATTTCCCCTCTGTTAGCTTTTTTTGGATCTTGAGACCACTGACATAGTTTTTCAGGGGATGCGATAGTAGCAGACAGACCAATAAAAGGGATATGCTTGGGTTGATTCATAATAGCTTTTTCCCATACATGTCCTCTATCTCTGTCATTAATATAATGAATTTCATCGTGAATAACAAATCCCAGTTCTTCATCAATATTCATATTAAATTCTAAACTTAATTTTTTAGGGTCATAATCTTTTTGGCTTTTCATAAACAGTAATTTAAGAAGCGTGTTAAGATAAATTTCTGTAGTCATAATCAAAACTTGTGCTTCTGGGTTAAATTTATTGTCACCTGTTAATAGTCCAAATGAAATATGTGGGAATTTTTCGGTCATTTCGGCAAGTTTGTCATTACTTAAAGCTTTGATGGGTGTTGTGTATATTACTTTTTTCCCTCTGCTAGTAACGTGATCAATAATAAAGTCGGCAGGGAGCGTCTTGCCTGAACCGGTAGGTGCGCAAACAATCGTATCGTTATTATTATAAGCAGAATAAATAGCCCACTTTTGGAAATCGGACAAAGGAAATTTCCATTTGGCAAATATTTCAGTAAAGTTTGTTTCAAGTTCTTGAGGAAATGGTCCATTTACAATCTTCATATTATAGTTATTATAATTATAATATAATTAAGTTAGTTCAATTTATTCATTTTTCGTTAATATCAATCATTACGTTGTTTGCCTTTTCGCCGTCAGCTCCTTCTTCAACCGCTCCTTCAACCGCTCCCGGAAGAGCTCCTTGTGCAGGCTTACGATGGAATTTTTTGATACATTCCCAAATTTTGGATGATTCTTCCATATTAAAAACCCCTCTACTTTGCGCTACTTCTAACATTCCTGCCATTACAGTGATTGCTTTGTTTTCACTATCAATAACAATATCTTTCAACAATACTTTTGGATCGGTCATTATAACAATATAAGGTATCAATTGTTTAAATGGATAATTTAATAAATATATTTGAGTTAAAATTAAATATAGAAATTTGAAAAAATAATAATAGTAATAGATATTATTATACAATGAGTTTTACCCTCAAAATACAAATGAATGACGTCTTGTAAAAGTCTATGGATTTTCGTTCAAATTTATTAGATATGACACAGACAACAGGTTGAACCTTTGGAATTGGTTTAAAAATGAATCCTGAGAACAAAGGTTATTGTTTCTGGGACCATGAAAATGTTAATAAGGGATTAGAGAACAACGACCGTAGCAACCTTTGGTTATTGTATGCGCCAAATCCAGTCTATAGCTAAAAATGGATTTGAGACTTGGAATCAAGAAAATGCTCCTAATTAGGTCGTAGAAAATTGAATATTAAATTTTTTATAAGAATTGTATTATAACCTTGATATTATTGAAATATGAAATTATCTTTTACTGCTTTTATTTTGATTTGCTTGTTTTCTGTATCGACTGCTTCTGATTTCACGGATGGAGCTACTATGGGATTTATTATTGGTAGTATTGAGCGAGGATTTTCAAGTAAATCAGGGAAAATTTCTGTGATTGAATATTACAATTTTACAAGAGATACCTCATTACAAAAATTCCCACTCGTGTATAATTCTCAATGTATTAGTGAAAAAATTATAATTGTTGGCGCCCCCCCAACACTAACAGAAAAAATTGTTATTAATATTATGTTTATATTTATGCTTTCTCCTATGATCTATATGTTGTGTTTTGCTGATGAGGAAACAAGGCGATGGGCAACTGGGTATATAATCGGTCGACTAATGGCTATTTAGTATAATTATTGTATTGATGATTAGTTGTAATTAGGATTTCTATATAATTTGCAATGTTTACATACACTAATTGAATGACAACTTCTGTCATCAGAGTCGTTGATCCATTCGTGCGTACATGTAATAAATAAATTTTTTTTTAATTGTGTAATTTCTTGTTTTATCATATCTATTTCGTCTTGTTTATTGTGAATCTCGCTATATTTTATATTAATTTGATTTGATAGTTCAAGTGAAATTTGATTCATATTATTTGATATTATTATTATAGTTATATTATAATATCAATTTTATAAAAATTCTTCAATAGGAACATAATTAATTCTTAATTTTTTCTCAACAATTTTTTTACAATGTGCTATTTCCATAAGTCTAATTTTAATTCTAAAATTTTTTTTGATTTCATTTATGATATCAACCATGTTAACACTTGGACCACGCCAATTACATAAAATGGAACTACAACACATACAATCATTTCCTAATAATTTATCAGAAAAACTCCAACTATTGGGTAATAAAGAAATATAATCTTTCTTTCCTATAAAAACCTTAGGTGCTTTAAAGGGGTAACATCCATTTTTAAAATTTAATGTAATATTTAATGGATTATATGAACCATTAAAAAACATACAAAATTTTATTTCTTGGGGATTATTATCGGTAATATATATTGAATTTGTTTTTTGATATAAGTCAGTCCAAGTTCTTCTTATCTCGTTCGCAATTCTTTTACTTGTAGTCATATTATTATTATGATGAATAATAATATGTTATGTTTATATGGTTTATGCTTTGATAAAGTGTCTATTCATATATTTTTGTAGGTTAAAATAGGTAACTTCATCTGTGGGTTTTACGTTGAGTAATGATTTAAGAGCGTTATTAGGTTTAATAATTTTTTTGTTATCTTTATCAGGTAGATTATTATTTTTAATATATTGAATGATGTATTTGGTTACTTCTGTTCTAGCCATTTCGGTGCCTTCTGGTTTACCCATAAATTCACATAGATCAACTGATATTTTAGATGGTACAGCAAATCCTGAAGCTTTTCTATTTCCTTTATTTTTATTTTTTTGTGCTTCGCGTTCTAATTGTTTCATCTGTTTTTTGACAGTTTTCTCTAATGATTTTACTTGTGCGGCCATCATACTAATTTGTGATTTAAAACTAGAGAGTGTATTAAGAACTGACGTGAATTGTTCTGTAATAGGATTAACATCTTTGGGGTTGGTTGATTGTTTTGGTGCTGTTTTTTGAGAAGTACTCATTTATATTCTACATTAATGGAAGTCTTTTTAAATCAATTTTATATAAAAATGTTATATAAAATATCAAAACATATAAGTATTTGAAATATAGAATAACTAATAAAATTTTTTATGAAAATCATATTAGTTTAAGCATCTTGGTCTCGGCTATTTCGGGAGTTAGATCCTCCTCCATTTCTACGTGTTAGAACCCATTCATCGTTGCCTCCTGCGCCACGCGGACCTGTTCCTCGCGGACGAACACCTCGACCGCTTCTAGTGTGTCGGTCTCTTCCTGAATGTCCTTGTCCTTGTCCTTGTCCTTGTCCTTCGCGACGGTGGGGTGGTCTGCGTCGCGTGTCCTCTTCATCTCCCTCCTCGCTTCGAGTTGAACGATTTTCATTTCTCGTCTCACACATCAACCAACCACTAAAAACCCCCTTGACATCTCCTGCCTGATAAGGGTGTTCTTGGTTGTCGCTCTCACGAAGGGCAAAACTCACATACTCACCTTGAACAAGATATTTATACTGTTCACTATTTACTACGATTCCGGAATGATGAACGAAAACATCCTCGTCCTTTTTCTCACCCTCTAAAACTGTTACAAAGCCGAAACCCGCCCTATTGTTGAACCACTTTACGCGTCCTGTAAGTCGATCAGAAGAATTGTTACCCGCGTTGGGCATGCTGCTAGTTGTATCGTCGTTTGACATTATAATCTAATTTAACAAATCCCTTTTAAGTCTATTTGTAAAACAAATTTTAAGTTATAGCATATAAAATTGAAGTAATATATACATAATCATGTTAATGTATAACTATGATTATTCACCCTATTGTCAAGAAATTCGGCACGGTGATGCTTCAATTTACAGGAATTGTCTTTGTTACAGGATTCATTCACTGGGTTCTAGTAAATTTATATATAACTCATTGCGCTCCCTCAGGTATTCGTGGTATTTTACAAACATTTATTAGTCTTGGTTCTCCTCTATGCCAATTTATCAATACGGTTCAATACGAATTAGCAAGACATTACATTACCATTTGGGCAGCAGGAGCAACGGCTATTCTTGCTTGGATTATAGCAAAAACTACCAACAAATAATATATCACTATGATCAATCTATTAAATTTTTATTACTTTTTATTAAATTCTCTAATATCCTCTAAAATCATAACGAACCGACCTATACCACAAATACATCACAAAAATTGTTGAAAAGAAAAACAGTAAATAAAGGTTATCATATATTATACAAATTATAAATGATATTTAAATATTAGTAATTATTAATAATGAGTTACAATAAAATGAGTATGTCCATGATGGTACAGAAAAGAGAAGTAACCACCGATATTTCTATACAAAAAACAAGCCCATCAATATGGATACCCAGTAAAAATATTCAATATTGTTATAAGTGTAAAGAACCATTCAATATGTGGAGAAGAAAACATCATTGTAGGGTTTGTGGTAGAATATTTTGCGGAAGTTGTGCTGATGAATGGGGTATTATACCAAGTTTAGTAAATTTAACCTCTCCAATAAACAAAAGTTTTTCTATATATTCATATCTTTATTCTAAAAAACGAATGTGTTTGGGTTGTAAAGGTCACATGGATTTCATAAATAAATCTTCAAATTTCATCTATATATTTACTAATCTACCTATAACATTAAAAGAATTATATAATATGCGTGTGGTAAACAAGGAATGGTGTAAGTCCATCAACACAATATTATCTTTTTACAAGAGCGTTCAGTATAAACTTCCTTCACATCCTTTTTCAAAGCTAGAACGACAGCTGCTATGGAATCATCGATTTGAATTTAGTGGACATTTTCAATTGATGTCAAAATGTTTATCTAGTTTTAAAAATGGAGAGAATTTAACAGAATTAGAAGAACTTGTTTCTTTTTATTCAAAAAAAATAACAAAATTTACATGTAAAGAACTGGCTTGTAGAAGAAATTGCTCTTCAAGACCAAAGCTTGAAGAGATACTTGAAATTTGTGAAAATAAATATGTTCTAGAAAACAAAAAATGTAGAGATTGGATATTAGGAAAGTTAAAAATTCTCTCCAAAAACGAAGTTAGGTTAATCATTCCATGGTTAATAAATTTATGTTTAAAAAATTATAAGATAGGTAAAGAACTCCTTATACCTTTGTGTATAGGTGATAACCAATTAATATACTCTCTTTTCTTTGAATTAACATTTATTATGGGTGACAAAATTTTATATTATAAATTAATGGGAATAATGAGTCATTTTATGATGTCTATTGGAAAAAACAAAGAATTAGAACTACTAAAAACATTAGATTTTGTCAAGTTTATAAACGAAAACATATTTTATAATTTATCTCCTAATAAATGGAATTCTGTAGTAAAATCTTGGATTGAGAAAAACGGCACCGTAAGACTTCCTTGGGATTTTAAGTCCATATGTATAGGTATAATGGGGGAAGGAGTAATGTGTATAAAATCTGCTACAAAACCCTGGAAAATACCGTTAATTGTAAAAAAAGATGGCAAGGAAAAAATTGTAAATATTTTGGTAAAATTTGAAGATGTTAGAAAAGACAAATTAACCATGATTATAGCAGAATTTATACAAAAAATTTGTAAAAAACTAGTAGATATAAAAACATATAATATTTTTCCTATTGATAATGGGTGTGGTTGGATAGAAATGGTGGAAAAGGCAAATACACTTTATGATGTAAAATATAAGTACAACACAACATTACAAAATTATATTATGGATTTAAATCCTACTCTAACTGTAACACAATTAAGAAAAAAATTTATAAAAACCTGTGTATCATCGTGTGTATTGTGTTATATACTGGGCGTAGGAGACAGACACCTGGAAAATATTTTAGTAACAAAGGATGGAAGATTATTACAAATAGATTTTTCTTATATTTTAGGTGATGACCCTAAAAATTTAAATGTTGAAATGAAAATAACCGAAGATATGTTAACGATGTTAGGAGGAACAGACTCCGAATCCTTTCAACAATTAAAAAAAGATTGTACCGAGGCATACAAACATATAAGATTGCGCACATCATTATGGTATATTTTACTTTCTTATTTGGAATTTTCAGCCCCTGTTATTGATAATTATAAGTATACTAAAAAATCAATAGAAAATCATATAATAGAAAAACTTTTACCTGGTGAAAATGATATTCAAGCTTCTATGCAAATTATTGATATAGTTGAAAGATCATCTAAAAGTAATTGGACACAAAATTTAGCTGATTTTTCACATAAAGTTAGTAATACTTTAAAGGATTTTACACAGTTTAATTTGGAATTATAATATGTTTAAATTATATATTATTATGACAGAAGCCAACCAAGATAGTAAAGTAGTACGCCTAACAGACTTAGAACTGAAACATCAGCTCTCTGGTTGTAATGTGGTTGAACAAGTTAGGAATTTAAGGAATAATTTATATGAATATACCAATTTGAAAAGTGTAGTGCAATCCGCCGCGACATATATGAAAGAGCAAGAGGTGGCGATGAAAAATAATAGTATCGCATATTTACCTTATTCTAGAGGATTTTTGGGAAAATTTGATCCCAAAAAGGAGACAGGACGGGGACGAAGTGACGGAGGGGAACGCTCTGCTGGAGGAGTGACGAGCAAGCAAACAGAGCTTGTACTTGGATCATATGATAGTCGTGCCAGAAAAGGCTCCAGAAACTCCGAGAATTTCAATTCAGCGTGTTATGTTCAAAATGCAACGAAACGGTGGAATCCAGTCAGCAGTTTTGTACAACAGAGTCACAGCAGCAGCAGCAGCAGCACCAGCAGCACCAGCAGCACCAGCAGCACCAGCAGCACCAGCAGCACCAGCAGCACCAGCAGCATCACCAGTAGTAAGGGTGACTTTAGTGGTAAGGCAGTTGTTGACGGGGAAGTAAGAGATTGTGACGATGTTTTTCAATCAGACCATATTAGTTTTGAAGAATATGATAAATGTTATTGTTGGTTGTGTAGCAAACCTCTATGGGTAAACTCAACTCTCTCCAGTCCTCAAAGCGAACACAAAAATCCTTGTTTTGCTATGGCATTAACTGGAACTGGATTAGCACTTACGACGAAGAGTGGAACTACAACGCATGATAGTGGCGCAAAAGTACCAAATAAAACTACTGGGAAAAGAGAAAGAACACAATATAGTAATGTCAGTTTTGTTGAAGACGAACTCAATCCCGCCCAGGCAAAGGCATATCAATTTTGGAAATTACTTGCGAGGGCAGAAGGTATGGCTTGGTCTCATCCTTGGTGTAATAATCATAAAAGTCAAACAGCATTTATTTCTCTTAGACAGATACAACAAGACAGTGGTGGAGGAAATCCTGTTACAAAATATATGTATATTATCGAAGACGTAGCAATTAATGAGTTTTTGGAAGAACTTCCCAGAATGACACAACAAAGACTTAAAATGAATCTCAATGAACTCTCACCTACAGAAGCTGCACAAAGAGGGCTTAACCCTGATTTTTTTGGGGCGACGTGGAACAAAGCTATAGCAAAAGATAATATAATTAAAAGACTTATTCCTCTATGTTGTTTGTTAAATCAAGGATTTGATATTGAAAACAGTATGAAATATTATACAAAAGGTTGTTTAGAAGTGACAGGCGCCATCAAAAATAACATAGAAGATAAATATTATAGAACATATTCTAATCTTTTAACCTCAAACCCCTTGTGCACAATTGAAAATAGAATACGACAAAATTGTGCTAGATTGAAAGCATATGGGTCCGTAACACTGCATGCTGGACAAGGGACTATTCCCGATCTTGCAGAGGGCAGAGGGGATAGTGCACTTGTAGGAAACCTCTTACAATCGTTATATGGTGCCAGTGCTACAGATGGATATGCTTCTGTCCACAACGGTTCATTTCAAGACGATCTCCTGCGCGATAAACTTTATGGGTTAGGAATTATTCCTGAAGTGGAAGAACCTCAAGTATCATCATCTTTTAATATGGTGGATAATGAAAAAGAAAAAGAAGAAGAAGAAGAGGAAACAAGTTGCACAGGGGAAAAGGAAGAGCGCGTAGCCCGCAGTTTTTTAGAGGGTATACGTGCTTCGGTGGGGTCCGCATTGGTCTCAAGTAGTAATTGGATTCAATCAACAAGACTTTTCCGATGCGGAAAAGGTAGAGTATTGAAATATCCCCATCCGACCAATCTTGGCACGGATAGTACTTCCTCTACCGATGATGACTCAGATGAAGTGTTAGGTGGTGGCAGAATAAAGAAGAAAACAAAGAAGAAGAAAACAAAGAGAAAAAAGAGAAAGAAAAAGAAAACAAAACGCCAAAGAAAAAAAAAAAAGAAAACAAAACGCCGAAGAAAAAGAAAGAAAACAAGAAGACGACGATAAAATTGAACTAATAATATATTATAAAAAATTATAATATTTTAAAATGACAATGGAACTCTTATGCTTTAGCTACGCTTGTTCGTCGCAAAATCCTGAAATGGTAGAAAAGTTGAAACACAGCAACAAGATTCTACTACCAGAGTCATTATTATTTGAATTAACTAAGGATAACCACGATAGTCTAGAAAATAAATTATATTTCAAAGTTTCCCACACAGAGACAGAGTATGGTGAAGTATGTGGGGTCCATGAATTTTCGTCTCCACCGGGTGTGGTTCATGTACCATATCATATAATGAATAGTTGTTGTATTGGCGAAGGAACAAATGTAAAAATAGAATTAGTCGCTCCACCAAAGGGTGATTTTGTAAAGTTACGATTACACAATAGTAAAGAATTTTCAAAGTTGAGTGATCCTAAAGCCGTATTAGAAAAAATTATGAGTCAAGATTATCCTGTTGTTACTCAAGGTCAAACAATTGCGTTACATTATCCCGAACTAGATAAGGTCTTTATGGTTGATATAGTTGAAACCCAACCCACAGAAATTATAGAAATTTTAAATGCTGATATTAATGTAGATTTTGATATTGCCCTTGATTATGATGAAGCAGAAAATACAACTGGCAATCCAGTAGAATCTAATGAAAGTAAATCTCAAGCAAGGGATGTTTCATCAAGTATTGCTAATTATAAATTAACTTACGATATGGAAAGGTTTCCAGGTAAGGGTAATAGATTAGGTTCAAATTAGAA
>Ga0209192_10001699_pt1 | contig 17001 bp, 13 predicted proteins | sample ArcticOcean_MG_C_11_FD_187433 | JGI IMG/M metagenome (GOLD analysis project Ga0209192, IMG submission 187433) | Marine microbial communities from western Arctic Ocean - ArcticOcean_MG_CB2_154 (SPAdes) (version 2) | ecosystem: Environmental > Aquatic > Marine > Oceanic | place: Arctic Ocean... | reverse complement strand
CACTGAGTTCGGTAGGGAATAGAGTTTTAGCCTGTCTGAATTTTAGGCGTGCCTCAGAAAATTGCTCATTGTCTAGGGCATTAAAGCCCTCACTCATCAGACCAGTAAAATTTTTATCAATGATCTGTTGTTTGACTGAACGCAGCGCATTCTGTGTTTTTAAGTGCACAGAGTCTATGTCCAGCGTCTGTTCATAAAGACTTTTAGCCTTATCTAAATTATTTTCCTGAGTTAATATTGCAGCTTCCTCTAGCAGCACCATGATTTCAGGCAACCTAGCCGCACGCTGAACTAATGTTTGGGCTATTTTGTCCTCTGGATCAATCGCCATAGCGAGAAGTGCATTGTCAGTGGCAATAGTGAAGTCCGCGGTACTGGCGGCGCGCTCAATGGCGGCAAAACTAGCTTCTTTTGCAGCATCTAAAGTTGTTGCCGATTGAGTATTTAGCGCATTAAGATCATCAAGCGCCTTCTGATAGCTGACGATTGATTGTTTATAGTCCCCATTGCCATACTGTTGATCCCCTTGCTCGATCGCTAACAATGCTTGCTCAAACCTTAATCCTGCCCAGAGCTCTACTGCCTGGTTACCTAAGTCGTCTCTCAGTCTGATAATATCAGCCAAAAGTAATTGAGCATCTTGACGATACTTGGTTTTTTCTGCCGCCGTTGAGGGCGACACCGAGGTATTTGAAGCCTCAGACGCCGCAGTCTGGCTGGTTTCAACTATCCAGGGTTCTGAGACTATTTTAGGTAAAAATCCAATTACTATAATGACTAATAAAAGCAGCAAAATTAGGGTTAATTTTTGCTTACCGTTTTGATTATTTGATTTCAATTTATTAATCACTCAACCGACTGCGTGTATTCCAGAGAGCCGCGCTCCTGCTGATAAATCTTGGCCATTAATTCCTGCCACTGTGTATATTGGGCTTGAACTGTGCCAGTTAGAGTAACGGTACGATCCTCTAGAGCGATTACTTGAGGGACGATCTCTGCCTCAAGTGAAGAGCCCATTTCAGCGACTGATTCGTCATATTCGGCAGACTTTTGCTTCTTTTCTAAACCTGACTTTAAAATAAATCCACCAACTGCTGCAGTCGCTGTACTTGCATCGGCGGCGATTCTGGAATCTGCTTGAGTGCGCCCATAAATACCCGCTAAAATAGAGCCAATACCGGCAATAATACGCTGATTCCCTTGTCTGTTAAGTTGTCGCGCTTTAACCACCGAGTCGTAAGATGATTGCCGGAACTCTTGATAGGCAAAGTGCATTTGCTGTGAAAACCCATCGTAATAGTCTTGCATGGTATCGATATAAAGATAATCACGCTGGCGTATCTTTTGTACTCTTTTTAACAACTCATCATCTTCAGCTGGCAAGCGTTCCAGATTCAATATGCCTTTCTTGTTCTCGCTCATATAGTCTGAAAAGGCGTCGGAAGAAAACTGTTTGGCAAAGCGAAGTTCAGAGACACTGCGCAATTCGATAAGCTCCTTCGATGCGAGTTTTTCGCGATAAATAAGTAGGTCATTTGCGATACTGATAAAAAGGTTTTGAAAGGGGTCGCCCAAATTATTTCTAGATTTTCGGTCATAGGCTAACTTACCGACAACTTTTTTATAGGTTTTAGAAAACCATTTTTGCCCCTTGGTGTCTTTGACGACAACGCTCAACTCTAAGGTTTCTCCATCTGAGTGCAAAATTGTTCCAGTAATATAAACGTCAGTGATTACCTGATCATTGGGTGTCACGCGGATCGCACCCCATGCCCCACTTTTCTCCATTACTTTTGCCAGTTGATTAGCAAAGTATATAGCTTCCGCAAAGCGTACCTCAGGAAAAACAGTATCATTTTCATCAGTGAGATACAGGCCGTCATTAAGGGTTGGAATGCCAACATCCAACAGGAGTTCTTCAGGGATTGCGCTGGACGGGGTTTTTAGCAAAAGCGGAGTTGATGAAGTCACCTTGTCAACCGCAGAAAATCCGGGGTTCGAAAGTAACATCAGCACCAAGCCTACACTGTAAAAACGACGGCAAATTCTCTTTGAAGTAACCCCATGCATTGGTAATAATCCTTGGTTATGGTGACTTGATAAGCCTAGCGCTTACCGTTCTTTATTCGTCTGTATTCATCCCATAGCTTCTCTCTGAGGGTAGGGTCAGACTCTTGCATTGCCGCATCACGTATTTGTCGCAACACAATATTATCACCCTGACCATCACCGATATCTTCAGGAGCGACAGTAACTTTTTCAGGTTGCCCAGCACTAGTGGATGGTGTTGAGCTGCTACTGGACGATGACCCCTCAGCTGGAGTTTCACTCTCACTAGGCCCCTCAGATGCTCTACTTTCCAGAGCCTCATCACCCTCGGCCATGCTACCCGCGTCATCATATGTGGGTTGCTCCGCATCTGATTCGAGTGTAGAACCGCCACTGGGCCTTAATATGTCAATTTCCGAGGTACGATCATTACCTGATTGGTCAGACACCTCGGCATCAAATTCACCCAATGAATCATCCAATGATTGATCTAGCTGATCGACAGATTCCATACCGTCAGCAGAACCAGCAGAACCAGGAGAACCAGGAGAACTAGGAGAACCAGGAGAACTAGGAGAACTAGGAGAACTAGGAGAACCAGGAGAACTAGGAGAACTAGGAGAACCAGGAGAACCAGGAGAACCAGGAGAACCAGGAGAACCAGGAGAACCAGGAGAACTAGGAGAACTAGGAGAACTAGGAGAACTAGGAGAACTAGGAGAACTAGGAGAACTAGGAGAACCAGGAGAACTAGGAGAACTAGGAGAACTAGGAGAACTAGGAGAACTAGGAGAACTAGGAGAACTAGGAGAGCTAGATGACTGCGTTGGTGATGGCATCTGACATCCACTGAGCACTAAGGCCAGTGAAATAGCTATCAACAGACTAAAAAGGCCGCTCGGCATCTTGAATGCTGATTTACTGATGACATTGTTTGATTGCAACGTTAGGCTCCTGGGCTGGCTAAATCATAGTTCTTATTGACGCGCATTGTTTGTGTTTGACCATTAGAGAAAAAAGGCCTGAAGCGCTTCTTACGAAAATGCTTCTGTAATACTTTTATTTCGGTTTTGGTTAAAGTCGTCTTGTCATCGACAACCTGAAAGTCTGATGCAAAGCCCGATTGCGATATTTGCATTGAGACTTCTATTGTCTGGGTTATCTCTGCTGCAGGCGCTGTTTGTTGCATAAGCCGCTGATCTATGCCGTCGGAGAAATCGATTGTCTTTGCCGTTTCAAATGCTAAAAGACGAAGCTCATCGGGCCGCTCTGCCGTAATAATTATTTCCTCGGCCAACTGATATGTTTTAGTGGCAGATGAAATTTGCCCAAAGATCAAATACCAGTCTCCCAAACTGGCAATGGCATCTGCTTGATCGGAAATAGTGGGAGGTTGCTGCTGCATTAATGATTCTATGACTTTTTGCAGTGCAGCCCTCCCTCGTTTAAAGTGTTTATAGGATGTTCTAGGTTCGGTTCGAGCTGCAGAAGAACCTTCAACTGCCACAGAAAACGTCGTCTCACGACGTTCTCCATAATGTTTAATATGGTTAGCAATCAAAAATTGTGCTTGGGCGACACGTTTATATCTGTCAGGGGTTCCAGGGTCTTCTAGACTTGCGTTCTCGTCTAACACGTCATACATTCCATTAGCGAGACGCTCTAAAGAGATCAGTGTGCTGAAGCCCCCTCTAGGCTTTCTGAGTGGGTAAAGCTCTGCATGCCAATCCATTAGTGATTCTATGACGGGCAGCATTCTTATGTCGGAACGACCATAGTTTTTGGTATTCAAGTTGTAGAGTTGATCGAGTGCTTTTTCTGCTTGCTCTATATCGCCTAGATATTTTTCTGTATCAGCTATGGACATCAAGTAGGCTGTCTGAGACAGGCTGTCGAGGCCAAAATTTATCCGCTCAATTTGCATACCGCGCTGAAACGCTAAATTGGCATCGTCATATTGTTGTTTGGTGATGTAGGAATTGCCTAAACCCATAAATAGGTCGGACAATTCCGCAGAGTAGGCCCCTTGATGAGCTTCCACTTCGTCAATGGCAATTAAATAGTCAGAGATGGCGGTGTCAGCTTTTTCTTCGGGTAACTGCGAATAACTATTGGCGACGAATACCACCATAAAGGTCAACAACGTTTTCCTCAGGGTGACTGTGCATAGTCTTTTGATAAAGTCGCCGCGACCTAACCTAGCATTCATAGAATAGCCCTCTTTGATTAACTCCAGATGATATAAAAAATTACCCTCCCACTATTAAACATACTACGAAATACCTACTTGCGGCTCACTTTTTATTCTACAGCGCACTTGTGATAAATAAATTCTCGACCTATCAATGACAGTTTTTCAATCATCGCTTATTCCGCGCGATGCCCAATCTTTGTGATTAAAAACGCGATAGGCCTGCCATGTGAGGATAACACAGCAGGCCGCTTACTAAGCCGCTTCTAACTCTGCTCTGAAATGTTAGTCTCCGGGGTAACTTTTTTTGCATCACCTGCTTTGATGATCGAAATGCCCTCCATGGAAAGATGGCGCTTCACCGCTGCATTGACGTCTGCTGCAGACAGCGCCATCAATGCGGTTTCGTAGTTTTTATCCCATTGCATAGTGCGCTCCAGATCAATGTTGCCGGCGAGAGTTCTTACTAACCGACGATCTTTAGCACGGTCTATACGACTGCTCTGCAAAACACCTTTTCTGGCATCATCTAGCTCTTGTTGTGTAAATCCACTGTCGAGTATTTTGGCTAGCTCTTCTTTAAAGCCAACTTCAACTCGAGCAAGATTTTCAGGTGCGCAAATGGCATAGGCGCCAAAAGTTGCATTTTCATCGTAGGAGCTAGCATTAAACCAAGATCCCGCGCCATAGCTAAGACCATCTTGTTGGCGCAATCGGTTGGCAAGCCTGCTGCTAATAAAACCACCACCAAACATTTGGTTGGCCATCTCAAGTGCTGGATAGTCCGGGTGATCATCGCGCAGCTTAAACTTAATCATCGCACCAAATGCGGCACCTGATTTGTCCGGCGTATCAATAAAACGATTAATACTCTTGGTATCGGCGACCTTAGACTCGATTCTTTGGTACTTAGAGTTGCTGCGCCAGTTAGCCATTATGTTGTTCAGCTGGGCATTGATTTGATCAACGTCGAAATCTCCCACTACTGAGGCTTCAGCATCCTGGCCGCCAACAAAACGGGCATGGAAGGCACTCAGATCTTCAGGGGTTATCGACCTGATCTGAGCAATCTCATCATCAATACTCATTTGATAATAAGGATGGCCAGGGCTGTAAGGATTTAGGTGATTTCCTAATTCACGGAACACACGAGATGTAGGCTGTTGTTTCTCTTGCTCAAGCCCTACGATCATTTCTTCTTTTAAAACCTTAAGTTCTTCGGCATCAAAAGCCGGCCGCTTAAAGATTTCTTCAGTTAGCTCCAGTACCGCGACAAGATTCTCTCTAGTGGTGAGGATACCAGCGCCGGCTCCTGTTACTCCACCACTTACTGAGACGCTGGCTTTTAGTTGATCAAAGGCCGCCTGTAATTCTTCACGCGAGTAGTTCTGCGTGCCGCGATCGAGCATGCCGATAGTCATACTGCCAATCACTGACTTATCGAAAAGATCAGCCTCGTTGCCGAAGTCTAAGTTGATGCTGGCAACAACTGATTCTCCGCGTGTTTTCTTGGCTAAATAGACAACTGTGGATCCATTATCCAGTTGTGTGGTTGTGGTACGCTGATCAATATTATCATGAGAGGGATCAAAGTCTTCGCCTTGAACAACCGCCTCACGACCTTGATAGCCAGCCACGAGGTTTGCTACATCGGATTGTTTCAAACGCACAATACTATCAGCCCGATCAGGATTTTTTTCGGGTAAAAACAGGCCCAGCGTTCGATTATCATTGACGAGATATTCAGCAGCAGCAACACGTACCTTGTCGGCAGTTACCTGCTCCATGCGGTCGCGATCTATAAACATTAGTCGCCAGTCACCCATGCCGATCCACTCGGAGAGCTCTAATGCGATACTCTGCGATGAATTAAAGCGCAACTCAAATTGTTTGATCATCTTAGCTTTGGCACGCGCCACCTCTTCATTGGTGATGGGCTCTGCCGCCAAATTCTCTAGAGTCTCAAGCATGGCAGCTCTAGCGGGTTCAATATCTTTGTCGACACCTAACTGCGCTATAAAAATGGCAACACCAGGTTCACCCCACTGAAAACTAAATCCAGATGAGTTTGCGGCAAGATTATTTTTAACCAAGGTTTTGTGTAGTCGCCCTGAGGTAGGGTCAGCCAGAATATTAGTTAACACCGCTACCGACGGATACATCTCGTCAAACCCAGCGGGAATGCGGTACATACTGGCCACGACTTTTACGTCGCCCTCACGACGGATGGTGACCTGTCGCTCGCCGTCCTGAATCGGTTCTTCGGTATAAAGTTCTTGAAGCTGACGTTTGGGGCGTCTTATCTTTGAGAAATATTTATGCACCAGTTGAATGGTTTTATCTTGGTCGATCTTGCCAGACACAATCAGGGTCGCATTGTCAGGTTGGTAGTATTTTCTATAAAACGCCTTTAGATTTTCAATTTTTACATTCTCTAAATCTGAGCGTGCGCCAATAGTGCTTTTACCATAGTTATGCCAGTCAAAACTGGTCGCTAGCATACGCCCAATTAGAACCCGTACAGGGCTATTTTCGCCATTTTCAAGTTCATTTCTAACCACGGTCATCTCGCTATCAAGATCTTTTTTGGCGATAAACGAATTGACCATTCGATCCGCTTCTAAATCTAGAGCCCATTTAAGGTTTTCATTTGTGGCTGAGAACGTTTCAAAATAATTAGTGCGGTCAGTCCATGTAGTACCATTGGGCTCTGCACCATGATCTGTTAATTCCTTAGGAATGTTTTTATGCCTTGGTGTACCCTTAAAGACCAGGTGTTCGAGCAGATGCGCCATACCCGTCTCACCATAATTTTCGTGTTTTGATCCCACTCGATAAGTCATATTAACGGTAATGGTTTCCTGACTTGGATCGGGAAAGAGTAAAACCTGAAGTCCGTTTTTAAGGCGATATTCGGTAATGCCTTCAATGCTATTAAGTTGGTCGACCCCGCGGGGTAATTTAGCCGCCGAGCTTACAGTTGGGGCAATAAAAATCACCAAGACAAAGACTGAGAGTAACTTTTTAAACATTCCTTAATTCCTATTATTTAAATTCTAATGACTAAGACAAGGCCGCCGAAAAATAATTCAATGTGGGTTTTGTACATTCGGTGAATCTGCGTAGTAGTGACGATAATCAACCCCAGTGACAATGTCGAGAATATCTTGTTCCAGCGACTTTCTGGCTTGTTCAACGTAGCGACCGATTTCACGACCGTTGCGATAAAATACAAATGTTGGGGTGCGGGTAATACCGGATTTCGCCTCTATTTTTGATGGGGTATCTTTGTTCACCGACAGGGCAACGATACTTAAGTTGCCTGGGTTAAAAGAAATTGTATCCAAAATCTTTAATAGCGCGGGGACTTCGCGCTGACTGTCATGACACCAGCTGCCGAGAAAAATAGTAATAGACACGTCTGACAAAAAGACCTGACTTTGATTGACGATTTGTGTGTTGGGAGAATAGTTTAGGTAGTTTTTATCGAGCCATTTTTTAGTTACAGTATTTTCTTGAAGGTCAGTTCTGGTAATTTTTCCTACCATTATCTCATTGTTTTCTGCATAAGTCGGGCAACTAATAACCGACATTAGGCTGAAGAAAAGTCCGAGACTGAATCCGTGATTAAAGATATTGAACATAACTAGGGTCGTGTTTGATGAGCCGAGTAGCATGATAGAATAATTGATCGTGAATGCCACCAATATCCATAAAATTTATCGGAATCACAACAAAGGCACATCGCAAATGAGCAAACCATTGCAAGGGTTGAGAGTAATAGAGTTGGGACAGCTGCTAGCGGGTCCTTTTGCTGGGTGCATGCTCGGTTATTTCGGTGCGGAGGTTATCAAGATTGAGCCACCGGGCGGTGATCCTATTCGTAACTGGCGTGAGGTCAAAGACGGTACGTCCCTTTGGTGGCGAAGTCTCGGACGTAATAAAAAATGTATCTCACTGGATTTAAAGACTGCCGAGGGCAGAGATATTGTCAGGCAGTTGATGAAAACGGCTGATATTGTGGTTGAAAACTTTCGCCCTGGCGTCCTTGAAGCGTGGAACTTAGACCCTGTTAGCCTCCAGGAAGATAATCCTAATCTTATTTATGCTCGCATATCGGGTTATGGACAGACCGGCCCTTATGCTGAAAAACCTGGTTTTGCCTCTGCCTGTGAGGCAATAAGCGGATTCCGTTTCGTTAATGGTTATCCAGGGGAAGCCCCTGTACGGCCAAATTTAAGCATTGGTGACACAGTTTCAGGTTTGCATGCAGTGATTGGCATACTGATGGCGTTGCGCGCTAAAGACCAGGCAGTAGAGCAGGGTATCAGTGGTGGTCAGGTGGTCGACGTGGCACTCTATGAGTCAATGTTTAACCTGCTTGAGGCGGTAATACCTGAGTACGATGGTGCTGGAGTTGTCCGCCAACCCTCGGGGACTACTGTGACCGGCATAGTACCTACCAATACTTACAAATGTGCGGATGGCAAATTCTTGGTGATTGGCGGTAATGGTGATTCTATCTTTGTCCGGTTGATGCAGGCCGTGGGCAGAGCTGATATAGCCGGAGATGAAAAATATAGCACTAACGCCAATAGAGTGACACATGAGCAAGAGATAGACAAAGTACTTGCCAGTTGGTGTTCGAACCTCCCTCTAGCCGAAGCGATGAGGATTTTGGAGGCCTCTCGTGTTCCTTGTGGCCCTGTTTATAGCGCTGTAGAAATGATGGCTGATGAGCATTTTAATTATCGTGGATTGTTCGAGCAGGTAGAGATTAATGGGGAGCCACTAAAGCTTCCTGCTATGATGCCAAAGCTGGCTGGTACTCCCGGTGGTACCGAGTGGCCCGGCCCTGAAATAGCTTCACATACTGATGAAATTCTTGAAGGATTAGGGATGGACAGTGCGACAATTACTCATTTAAAATCTCTCGGCGTAGTGGCCGATTCAGTTTAAAATCCACCATAAACCGACGATTAAATTTTACTTAAGCTTGGGAAATACTATGACTATATGCTCTTTTCAGCCGCCTCTTCGAACTCTAATGGGGCCTGGACCATCCGATGTTAGTGATCGTGTTCTTCAAGCTATGGCACGACCGACGGTAGGCCATCTAGATCCAAGCTTCATCGGCATGATGGACGAGACCAAACAGCTTTTACAATATGTTTTCCAAACTAAAAATGAGCTGACCTTTGCTGTGTCAGCACCTGGCTCTGCCGGTATGGAGTGCTGCTTTGCAAATTTGGTCGAGCCGGGTGACAAAGTTATTGTTTGTCAAAACGGTGTGTTTGGTGGGCGCATGAAAGAAAACGTAGAACGCTGTGGTGGCATCGCGGTGATGGTTCAAGATGATTGGGGTAAGGCCGTGGATCCAAGCAAACTTGAGGATGCACTCAAGGCTAATCCAGATGCTTGCCTAGTTGCCTTTGTACACGCTGAAACATCCACTGGCGCTCAGTCAGATGCCAAGACTCTGGTCGAGTTAGCTCATCAGCACGGTTGTCTCACTATCGTAGATTCGGTCACTAGCCTGGCCGGAACACCTCTAAAAGTAGACGAGTGGGGGATTGACGCCATTTACTCTGGATCACAAAAATGTCTTTCGGCGTCTCCCGGCCTATCCCCTGTGAGTTTTAACCAGCGTGCTGCGGATAAGATAAAAGGTCGTACCACTAAGGTTCAGAGCTGGTTTCTTGATCTCAATTTGGTCATGGGTTACTGGGGAGGTGAGGGCAAGCGTGCCTATCACCATACAGCACCGGTCAATTGTCTTTACGGTCTTCATGAGTCATTAGTTATTGTGCAGGAAGAGGGTTTAGAAAATTCCTGGGATAGACATCAGCGCAACCATCTTGCGCTGCGTGATGGATTAGAGAAAATGGGCATCAACTTTATTGTTGCAGAAAAAGACCGTCTACCGCAGTTAAACGCAGTGACTATTCCTGATGGCGTTGATGATGCGGCAGTGCGCAGTAGATTGTTAAATGACTACGATTTGGAAATTGGCGCCGGTCTAGGATCTCTGGCCGGCAAGGTATGGCGGATTGGTCTGATGGGTCATGCCAGCTCGCAGAAAAATGTCGACTTCTGTTTGAGTTCTCTGCGAGCTGTATTGTAGGCGCTATTTAGACGTAGGCATAAGGTCTAGCAAGGCTAAAACAGTGGCTTGAATACCTGCAGTCACTGCTGGTTGAGGTTCGATTTTAAATATTGGGCTGTGGTGTGAAGGCACTGCAGGTCCGGTACCATTTTTGGCTGCGGTAATATAATCAGCATCTGTCCCGCCCACTGAGAAGTAGACACTGGTAATTTCAGGGTCGGTGGTAAAGAACGGAAAGTCTTCTGCACCCATACCCTCCGCTTCGAAAGCCGTTACTCTGTCCTCACCCATGCCGCTTTGCCATACCTGTTTTAAACGTCTAACCATTGCGGCATTGTTAACTGTTGGTGGTGTGGACTCCTCGGAGTATACGACCTGGGGAAGTTTGTCCTCAGGCAACCCAGCGGCGCGTCCTAAATTTTCAGCGATACGCTTTATTCCTTTTAAAAGCGTATCTCTTGTTTTCAAGTTGGTATTTCGAACGGTTAGTTGCAGATGAGCAAGTTCGGAAATAATATTGTGTTTAGTACCACTATGAAAAGCACCGACAGTGACAACACCAGGTTGCCTTGGGGACAACTCACGAGACACGAGAGTTTGTAAGGCCATGACAATTTGGCTGGCTAAAACAATAGGATCTTTACCTGCATGGGGGGAAGCGCCATGAGCGCCTATACCGCGAACATAAATATCTACGGTGTCCGCTCCAGCAAAAGGAGCGCCCTCAACGACATTTATCACACCGGACGGTAAAATAGACGACACATGGAAAGCCAAAGCATAGTCTGGTTTTCCAAAGCGTTGCCAGAGGTTGTCTGCCATCATTGCTCTAGCCCCAAGCACTCGTTCCTCTGCGGGCTGGCCGATAAGCATTAGCGTGCCGGACCATTGATCTTTCCTATCCACCATCTGCTTGGCGGTGCCAATTAGGCTGGTAATATGCACATCATGGCCGCAGGCGTGCATCACTGGGAAGGTTTTATTGGTGACTGGGTCCAGTTGAGTGACTGTGGAGGCATAGGGTAGTCCTGACTTCTCTTTAACGGGAAGTCCGTCCATATCGGCACGCATCATTACCAGAGGCCCGACACCGTTTTCTAAAAGAGCAACTAGACCAGTGCCGCCAACATTCTCAGTGACATCAAAGCCATGGTTTCGCAATTCTTGAGCGATCTTTTTAGCAGTTTTGAATTCGCCAGTGCTGAGTTCTGGATTGGCATGAAAATGCTTAAACATTTCACCCAAACGGTTTTGATAGTCTTCTTCAATAGCCGCGGACAACTCATCATTTGAGTAACCTGCGCTACTCATCACAAGACCTAAAATAGTGACCAGAGTCAGGGGTATGCGGCGGATAGTTTTTCTATTCATGCTTTAACACTCCTTTTTTGATGTTTGTATCTTACTCTAGCTGGATTCGTAAACCAGCGATAAAAGTACATTACCAACTTGCCTTAGACTGTCACTGCTGCACTTATCGAGGGTATCTTCTGAGGTATGCCAATAATCAGGGAAGGGATAATGGATGAGGTCTACCACGGGTATATTGGCCTCAAGAAAGGGCAAGTGGTCATCTTGAATGTAAGCGCCCTGGTTTTCAGAGAATACTGTTGCCTCTTGTTGAGCGGCAATTTCCCACAGTTTATTGACTAGCTCGGTGGCTTGAGTTTTGGAATAAAGCTCTTGAGGGATACTTAGGTTCTTGTCACATACCATATCGACAATAACCCCCCCGCTTGGCCGATAAAAACGATTGCGCTTAACAAAGGCACGAGCGCCAATGGCGAACGGCAGATTATCGATGTTGCCCATGTCTTCGAGATCAAAAAACACTAAATCCACGCTAATCGGGGGTGGGTTAGCTGCAAAAATCCGCGCTAACTCAAGTAGTACTGCAACACCCGAGCCGCCATCATTGGCACCTGGTGTTGGTAGGTGCTGTTTGCTTGAATCAGACTCTTGGTCAGATATAGGTCGAGTGTCCCAGTGGGCGCCAAGCATAATGCGCTGATTACTATGCGGTTTGGAATTAATAAAACTAGCCCACACATTGTTACCGGAGATGCCATTAGCTGAGAACGGTTGTACGATGAGTTTTGTTGCTAGAGGCTGTAAATAGTCAGCAATAAAGCTCAGTGTTTCGGCCTTGGCTTTTGGGTTATCAAGAGTTCTTGGCCCAAAGGATACTTGTCTATTTATGTGTGCAAGCGCCTTGTCACCATCAAATGACTCGTGGACTTGGTTGTCTGCAAAACTAATACAGGAGCTAGCTAAAACTATTGTAAAAAGGAGTGTCTTGATCATGACATTCATCAGGCTTCAATCAGCTATTGCTGCAGACCCTGCAGTCTCTTCTAAGGGTTCTTCTAGTTTGGGCACACCAATGAGTGCGAATCCATAAATAATCGCGATAATAGGGCATAGGAGGTTAAAGAATGCGAAGGGTGCGTAGTAAAAAGTACTTACGCCTAATGTAGCGGACATGTAAGCACCACAGGTATTCCAAGGCACTAGAGCCGAGGTCAGAGTGCCTGAGTCCTCTAATGTTCTTGATAGATTAATGGACTTTAATTTGCGCTCTTTATACGGTTCAATAAACATCTGACCCGGAAGAACGATCGAGAGATATTGATCAGCAGCTAAAATGTTGGTGCCTATGCAAGTGCCAACTGTGGCGGTAATGAGTCCACCTGCAGATTTAACTCTACTAAGCGCAGCCTCAACCAGTCGCGCCAAAAGTCCCGTTCGCGCCATGGCGCCGCCGAAAGCCATAGCATTGATGACTAAGCCGACGGTGGTCAGCATGCTGCTCATTCCACCTTTGGAAAGCAGCGCGTCTAAAGACTCATTGCCACTCACTGAGTTATAGCCTAGGAACATAGCGCTTAATAATCCCTTAAAGCCCGCTGCTGTTGCAGAGAGGCTGGTATCATCAGCTAGGGCAATAACCGCATGCCATTGAAATACGGCCGCAAACACACATCCAGCAACTGTGCCGCAGATGAGTGTTGATAGTGCAGGCTGTTTTTTAACCGCCATTACTAGCAGTAAAATCATTGGCCCAAGCATGAACGGATTGATCGTGAATGCGTTGTCCATGGCAGTTTGGAGCGCGACAATATCGCTGATCACTACGTTAGAGCTACTACCGACGCCCATGAAGAAGAAGATAATCAGGGTAATTAATATCGCCGGAACAGTGGTCCAAAGCATATGTTGAATATGATCAAACAAATCATTGCTAGTAACGGCTGCGGCCAAGTTAGTTGTTTCTGATAAAGGCGACAATTTATCGCCAAAATAAGCACCGGATATAATAGCACCGGCGCTTATTCCTGGTGAGAGGTCTAGTGCAACAGCGATGCCCATTAATCCTACCCCAAGAGTACCCGCGACAGTCCATGAGCTACCGATGCTAAAGCCAAGCAGGGCACATACCAAACAGGCGGTTAGGTAAAAGTAGTCGGGTGACATCAAGGCCACACCGTAATAGATCATGGTGGGGACCGTGCCTGATAGAATCCAGCTGCCAATGAGTGAGCCCACCATGAGCAGAATCAGTAGAGCTTGCAAAGACATACTGATCGTCTCGATCATACCCTTTTCAATTTCACGCCATGTCAGTCCATTTTTAATGCCAATAGCCGCGGCAATGGCGGCAGCTAAAATGAGTGCTACTTGATTGGGGCCAAACGAATCTAGGCCAAATACATAAACGGTTCCGGCTAGCATACTTATTAATGCAATAACGGGGATAAGCGCATCAATAAGACTAGGCTTCTTGAGTATTCGGCTGGATTCGGTCATTTTTGGGTCTTCAGTGATTGTTGTTTAGAGTCGAGGGCTTTATCAGCTCGCTAGGTCTTTTTTCCGTGATAGTACGATATGACTAAGGGTCTTCTCAACACCATCCAGCGCGGCAATTGAATCAATCGCTCTATCCAAGGCTTCCGTTGTCGATTCAGTCACCATAGCCATCAGATCATACTGGCCGCTAATAGTACACAACATATCCAATTGTGGGTGTTTTTGGATTTGACGCACAATATCGGGTGTTTTCTGAGAGATGATAGAAATCATAATATAGGCACTAACCTGCTGCTGTTGGTAGTGAGGGTTAATTTTAACGGTATAACCCTGAATAATGCCTTTTCGTTCAAGTCTTTCTATTCCTTGTTGCACGGTGGCGCGGCTCAATCCAAGATTTTTCGCCAGATCTGATACAGAACGACGACTATTTTCTTTCAACAGATTTATGAGTTCTTGTTCATTTTTCATATCACTTTTCGCATTTATCTATCATTGTGGTCATAAATAATATACAAATTTAAAGTAATATCAATACAAAGTGACACTTTAACCCTGTAAAATCATGATTCAAAGCCATCTGCAGAGGGACTAAAAAATGGATTTAGCGTTTAAAGAAACGGATTCTGAAGTGGAACGACGACGGATGTCTCTTGAGCTGGATGCTCGAGAGCAGATGGCTTTTACTACCTCCTATTTGAAAGATTATAGCGAACCTCTTCTAGTCGTGTCTGAGTCCCGATTGAGAAATAACGCGCGCCGTTTTAAGGCGGCTATGCCAAGAGTACGGCCTCATTTTGCGGTTAAAGCAAATCCTCACCCAGAATTATTACGAATTTTTAAAGAGGAGGGTTTATGCTTTGAGATAGCTTCAATCGCCGAGCTAGATGCGATGATTGAGCTTGGAGCCGATTTAGACACAGTTTTTTACTCTAATCCAATTAAATCCCCCGCTTCTGTTAAACGAGCAGCCGCGGCGGGCATTAAATGGTATGTCGTCGATACGCCTGAAGAAGTTGAAAAAATTGCACGGATAAAACCTGACGCAAAGCTATATTTACGGATTGAGGTTAGTAATGAAGGCTCTGTTTTCCCTCTCACCAGAAAGTTTGGTGCCAAACCATCAGGTATTCCCGCAGTAATTGACGCCGCTAAATCGAATGGTATGGCGTTGACTGGCGTCACTTTTCATGTCGGTTCTCAGTGCAACAATATTGCTAATTGGACCAAGGGTATCAATGCAGTCAAGGACGTATTCACTCAGCTTGAACACAATGGCTGGACGCCAGAATTATTAAATATTGGAGGGGGCTACCCTTTACTTTTATCCGCTGATGACCCGACTATTGAAGAAATTGGCATGTCGATTAATGAAGAGCTCAAATCTATTCCTGATTCCGTGCAAATCATGGGTGAACCAGGGCGGTTTTTGGTGGGCTCAGCCGGTTGTTTAGTCACGCAGGTGATTGGATTGGCAACGCGAGATGAGCAGCGTTGGGTATATCTCGATACGGGGTTCTATGGCGGGTTGATGGAGATGGCTGAAAGCTTTCCGTTAAAGATTATTAGCGAGCGCACGGGTGAACCACATCTTTGGACGTTAGCGGGGCCGACATGCGATTCTATTGACGTTTTGGGTGAGCATAGCTTGCCGTCAAATACTGAAGTAGAAGACATCCTTTATATTCCTAACTTAGGCGCATATTCCACCAGCTGTGCCTGTGATTTTAACGGGTTTCCCGTTCCTGAAATGGTGGTGGTTGCCTAAAGGAATCGTTTAAACTAGGGTTCATGCTAAAAGCAAGGATGCGGTTAAAATGGTAGATAAGGTAATCGGGATTTATAATGCCAGAGGGTCGATTACTGGCGAACTTGCCTTTCTGTTTGGTAGGTTCACAGGCCGAACAGAATGTGCACTGTGCGATATTACCCATGGTACTTTCAAAAAGAAAACTGCCTTTTCCCGCGCCCAGCAGACGTTGGGTGTTCCCTTTGAGATCCTGCATCTTGATGAATTAGATTCTACACTTTACTCATTTAAAGACTCTGCGCCCTGCGTAGTCGCAGTTCGTGGTTCGGAGTGTTCGATACTGTTATCTAAAGCAGAATTAGCGTTATGTGATAGCGAAGTTGAGCGATTTTTTGATAGTTTAAAAGCCAAGTTAGGTAAGCCTTAAATCTAAAATGGGATTACAAAGCGTCTAATACTGACAACACCGGCTTAATAATATCCATGGAGAATAATTAATGAAGTTATTAAAAATAGCCCTTAAATACCTACTATTGCTGATGTTGGTCACAGGTGTCGGTTTATATGTGTGGTTTTGGGCAGCTCCTGTTGGCGTAAATAATTATGCCAACAAAGTTTCGGCTCAGTTCTTGTTGCGTTCCCCAGAATTATTGACGTCTTTGGGGTTAGTTGATAACACGCCCCTAGATTTCCATAGTGGTAAGTTAGGCCGCTACGATAAGCAGTCTGAGCTTGAGGATCTCGAGTTTCTGCGTGAGGCTCGAGATGGTTTGGATGATTATGGTCCAGAGGGGCTGGAGGGTCAGGAGCGCCTGAGCTGGAAAATTGTGGCGTGGTTCTTTGATGACATGATCCGTGAAAGTGAATATGAATACGGAGGTTATCGGGTCAATCAACTCTCTGGCCCGATGGTGAATTTGCCGCAGTTTTTAACAGATAGACATATTATTGGCGATGAAAAAAGCTTCCAGCGTTATATTTCTCGTCTCAATGAGTTTGCTCGAGTCATTGCGGAAGTCAAAATTCGAGTTATAGATGATCGTGATAATGGCACTGTACCACCTGATTTTGTGATTGAGAAAACACTGATAGGTATGC
>Ga0209192_10001682_pt1 | contig 17082 bp, 26 predicted proteins | sample ArcticOcean_MG_C_11_FD_187433 | JGI IMG/M metagenome (GOLD analysis project Ga0209192, IMG submission 187433) | Marine microbial communities from western Arctic Ocean - ArcticOcean_MG_CB2_154 (SPAdes) (version 2) | ecosystem: Environmental > Aquatic > Marine > Oceanic | place: Arctic Ocean... | reverse complement strand
AGTACAACTAGATGTATATACATGTGGTGAATTAGATAAAGATAAAGTATTCGATGCACTAGAACGTTGGGATCCAGTTAAAGTTGAATACAAATATTTAGATAGAGAAAAAGAACTTACGTTAGTTTAGTTATCTACCAATAACATATTGCGGACTTGCTTTTTGATGGTTATCATTCCAATTAAATCCACCTGATGATTTAATTGTAGCTGGAGTGTTCTCATCAGCTGGATTTAACTTATTACTTAAATCGTCACCGCTTCTAATAATAATATATTCACGTGCTTTAGTATCAATAATCATAATATTAGTAATATTATCTGCCGCTGAATAGCTTTCATATAATATTCTTGAGTAGTATTTCATATAATTATTTTCGTCAATTGTGCCATCATCTTTAACCATTCGATCAATCATCTCATCAAAGATTGCAACCTCTTTATAGTTTTTCACAATTTTCCTAAAAGTGTTTGTTAAAAATTGTACTGTTGCGGTCTTGTCACTAAGATCAGTTAATACCTGAGTATTTAAAGCAGTAATACCTTTGTCGTTCCAATTGTAAAGTGAAACTGGCTTTCCAGTTTTTTCGCTTTTGCCTCTTGTAACTAGTTCGTCACCAGCAATACTTTTTAGTTCTCTATCAAAAGTATTCCAACCTGCAAACGCAGTAGTAACTTCATCAGAATTAAATCTACCACCTATGCTACCAGCACCAGCTTTAATTTCGTATATTGTACCAGCAATATCAATATCACCTTTTTTAGCTTTTGCACTAGGATTACCTAACATTGCTAATGCTAACTCACCTGGACCAATATTTGCACCACCTGAAGCAGGCGGTTTTAAAGGAATAAGTCTTCCTGCAATAGCATCGTATACTTTTTTGTAATCTCGATTAACAAAGTCGTCAATTTTTCCTTTGTCTTGTGAAACCATTCTAGCATTATCAATAACAGTACCATCTAATGCATGGGTTAAAAAATCTGTTATATCTTCTCTAGTAATACCTAATTTTTGTCCTTCAGGTGTAAGTAATGCTTCAAGGAATAAACTTTCTAAACTATTGCCAAGTTCTGTTGCAAATTTTTCTGCATTGCCTTGAATTTTCTTAGCACTATTTTTTTGCCTAGAATCCATAGCCGCTAACATCTCATCTGTTAGGTCTACATGTCCTTGTGCTTTCTTACCTAATTTTTGTAAAATACCACTTAACCCATTATAGAATTCTTTAAACTCTTTTTGTTCTTCTGCTTTACCTGCTTCTCTTTCTTGTTTAAAAGCTTCTGGCAACCGTTTTTCGTACGATGCAATTTTTTTAGCTAGGTTCATTGCGCCTGGGTCTTGACAAACTTCAATTGGTTTACCATTACATAATTCTGCAATACTATCACGAAAATCAGCGATCATTGTTGTTATAAAATCATCAGCAGTTACTACAGCCGCATCTTCTTCAACTGCTGGTACTTGACCTTTTTTAGCAAGCATTTGTTTTGCTTGTTGTTGTAATTTTTTAAGATTGGCTACAATATTTTTATATAAACTTGGATCTTCTTCTTTAGCATTTTGTGCGACAGTTGCAATACTATCTAAATCATCTTCAACTTCTGCATCTGTTATTTTAGGCCCAGGAGCTACAGGTTCAACAGGCCGCAGAGCCTGTATTTCATCTTCGCTTAATTTAAATTGACCATAACGCATTATACACTGACCTCAATATCAAAGTTATTGTATCCTAAATCAAATAATTTGTTTGCTACATCTTCTGCAACTAAATCTGATTCTTCTTCGTCTAATGGTGCGTGTGTTTCTACAGTAAGTACTGTCTTTCCATCTTCACTTTCATTAAGACTATAATTTGTTTCGCTTTCCAGTAACGCAGGTGAAGCCATAGTAGCAACTTCTGATACTACAATATCGTCGATCTCTTCTTTATTATCAAAAATGATATTAATAAAATTTTCCATATTAATTCCTAATGATTAAGTCTAACGCTGTTTACTGTACCGTCTGTGTATACTAGTTTTGCTCTAATATAAACAAAGTTACCTGTAAAGTTTGCATATTTGACTTCTGTTAGATTAGCAACGGTTATAGTGTCTACGTCAAACCAGTCAGCGTCTGCTGGTGTAGTGGCTAGTGTTGCTTGTATAGTGATTGAACCTGTAAGACCTGCGTAGTCATACTGTACAGTATGCATACCATCTGATCTTCCATAGTATCCGTCACCCTTAAAATTACTTCCGGTTACAGTTTCGGTCGTACTGTCCCCTGGATGTGTGTTTGCTGATAAAATTATTTCACTTGTGCTTGGCATAATACTATTTATGCAAATCGTTTCGTGAAACATATTTTATCACACGTCGGATTTGCCCTCCTAAAGCTATTTTTGCTAACATAAGGTATCTTTCATTTTTAGCATAAAAATAAAATCCTTCAGAAAAGTGGTTGTTACGTACAACTCGTTTGGCAACATTGCCTATTCTAAATCCATCTGGATTATTTTCGCAGTAATCAGCAAAATTAGGATCAACTGTTTTACCTAACAATGCTTTATATTCCCATACAACATTACCATCAATAACTTGTGTATTTGCATTTTGTAAAAGGTAGTCAAATATATCATCATTTTCTGGTTCATACCATTGTATAGCATCAACCTGACTAGATAATTTTTCTAACCATCCAGATTCATTTGAATAAATGTCTAATGTAAATCCTTCGCAACGTACCATACAGTTTTTCTTATTTTTTTCTAGTGTATTGTACAAAACACAAGCATCCATAAATGTTTCTAAACTAACAATGTTACGTCTATGCAACCCGTGATTATAAGGACTTTGTATAGGTAAGTCTGCTTCTGCATCTCTTTGCATAGCATCTAGTTTTGATTTAACAAAGCCTAAATTAAGTCCTCGAAAGAGTGACGCAACATCACTCTTTACACGAAGTTTGTATATATACTTGTTATAGAATAACTTAGTTGTGTATAGCTTCTGTAACATCTTTTACCGTTTGTTTAATAGGTTTAAGATGCAATTTATTATCAGCAACGCCAATCTTTAAAGTACCACCGTCTTTAAGATCGCCAAATAACAGCATCTTACTTAATGGACGTTTAATTTCTTTATCAATATACCTATGCATAGGTCTTGCACCCATCTTACTATCGAAACCATTTTCTACAAGAAGGTCAAGAGCATCATCTGTAATTTCACAAACAACATTTTTATCATCAAGCATTGTTTTAAGTTCAAGCAAGAACTTACCAACAATTTTAAGCATAATAGGTTTTTCTAGTTTGCCAAATGTAACTACACCGTCAAGTCTATTTCTAAACTCTGGTGCAAAGAAACGTTTAAATTCTTCGTCTCCATAATCTCCTACAAAGTCTTGACTAAACCCAATAGTGTTTTTCTCTGCTTGTTCAGCACCTAAGTTAGTTGTAAGGATTAGAATACAATTACGTGCATCTGCTTCTTTACCATCACTACCTGTAATTTTACCATTGTCCATAATTTGCAACAATATTTGTGCAATGTCTGGATGTGCTTTTTCAATTTCGTCAAGCAATAGTACACAATTAGGATGTTCTTGTAGTTGGTTAATCAACTGTCCTGAATGATCATCGTGACCTACATATCCTGGAGGTGAACCAATCAGTTTACTTACACTGTGTTTCTCTTGGTATTCACTCATATCAAAACGTGCAAGGTGTACACTTAGATTTTTTGCAAGTTGTTTTGCAAGTTCAGTCTTACCAACACCAGTTGGACCCATAAACACAAAGCTACCGATTGGTTTTTCTTCTGATTTAAGACCTGCTTGTGCAACAAGAATCTTATCAACAATTTCTTCAATAGCATCGTCTTGTCCGTATACATTAAGTTTAAGATTTTTGTCTAACTGACTAAGGTTATTTGTTTCTTTTTGTTGAATCTGCTCAGGAGGTAGATTTACAAACTTAGCAAGTTCAAATTTAACCTCTTCAGGACCAACAATACGATCAGTTGTAATATTGTTTACTTTAAAACGTGAGCAAGCAAGGTCAATTAGATCAATTGCTTTGTCAGGTAATTTCTTATCAGTAATATATTTTACTGAAAGTTTAACTGCTTCGTCTATTGCTTCTTGTGTAATCTTTGTATCATGAAATTCTTCGTAATACTTTTTAATGCCTTGTAAAATTTGCACTGTTGTTTTCTTATCAGGCTCGTCAACACTTACACGTTGGAATCTACGCATCAATGCTCGATCCTTTTCAAAGAACTTTCTATACTCGTCCCAAGTAGTTGATGCAACAACTTTAATGTCGCCTTTACCTAGTGCAGGCTTTAACATATTAGCCAAATCGTTACTACTGTTTGTTCCGCCAGCACCAGCACCATTCATCATGTGTGCTTCATCAATGAATACAATCGTTTTGCCTTGACGTTTGATTGCGGCCATAACTAATTTAAAGCGTTCTTCAAAGTCTCCGCGGTATTTACTACCTGCTAACATAGCACCAATGTCTAAATTGTATACTGAATAATCTTCAAGGAAGGTTGGAACATCTTTGTTAACAATACGATATGCAAGACCTTCTGCAATAGCAGTTTTACCTACACCCGGATCACCAACTAGTAATACATTGTTCTTTCCTCTACGTCCAAGAGACAAACAAATACTTTCAATCTCTTCTTGACGTCCAATTACCGGATCAATTTTGCCATCTACAACTTCTTGGTTTAGATTAGATGTAAATGCTTTCAAAGCTCGTTGTGCTTGACCAGCCATTTCTTCATCTTCAGCTGATCCTACAAACTCATTGTTAATATATATGTTGAATGCTTCTTTCTCAACACCTGCTCTAGTAAGAGTATATGCAGAGAAACTTTTCTTCTCATTTAATAATGATAAAAACACATCACAAATATCAATGTGTTGTCTACCACTAAACAATACTTGTGTAAATGCTCTATTCATTACACGTTCTACTGTTTGTGTTTTCTTTGGCTTGTATTTTGTACCTGCAGGAACTTTAATATCATCAAGTTTTGTTTGAAGATATGTTAAAATATCATTCTGCAAAGGTTGAACATCAATACCAAAACCTTTTAGGATGTTTGTAAAATTTTCTGTACAAAGCATTGCAAACAATAGATGTTCAAGAGTAACATATTCATGTTCCAATCTTTTAGCATCTTTAATTGCTTTATCAAATACTACTTGTAGCTCTTCGCTGGGTTCAACCATAAGTCCTTATTCCTTTTCTATAACTGTATTTACATTATACGGTATCACAGTATTAAAGTCAACTATATTTTTTGCCAATTTGCTCAATAATCTTTTTATCAGCATCATTAAGCCCTGACGGTGTTTGCCCTATAATTTTAACTAAAATATTGCCTGGATTGCCTTGTCTATTGGGTAAGCCTTTGCCTGTAATTTTTAATAACGTACCTGGTTGTGTTCCACCGGGTATATTAAGATTAACGTTTGCACCACCTGGAACAGTAATAGGCATATATACGCCAGTTATTAGTTTTAAAACATTCAGCCTCTTGCTAGTAATTAAATCTAAACCATTCACTTCAAAGTCATTTGTGGATTGTATTACAATTTGTACAAATAAATCTCCTGGCGGAACTTGCAGTATATCGTGCTGTCCCATACCAGAGTATCTTACTTTGTCACCATTCCGCACACCCACTGGTATTTTAATATCTACTGTTTGCTCCATACCGTTATTAAGTCTATATGTAGCAAGTACATTTTTACCAGTGTATACTTCTCCAATACTAATGTTACAACCTATTGTAATATCTTGATTACGCATTTGTTGTCTAGCACCAAATCCAAATTGGCCCATTACATCATTAATGTCGAATCCACCTTGAAATCCACCTTGATTAAAATGTTGTGAATTATATTGATGTTGTGGATTATCGTACTGTTGTCTTTTTTGTGGATCTTTAAGTGTAGAATATGCTTCGTTAACTTGCTTAAATTTTGTATCACTTCCCCCTGTACGGTCGGGATGATGTTGCATACTTAATTTCTTGTATGCTGATTTAAGTTCTTTGTCCGAAGCGTTTCGATTAACACCTAATATATTGTAATAGTCCATACTATTACTTATTGTATCTACTTACGGTTTTTACTAGATCCGGTGTATAAGCCAAACCATGCCGCGCCAGCACCTACAACAATACTAACAAGACCACTTTGTTCAAAACTTGGAGCAGGTAAATCCATAAACCATATTACTACTTTGTATAGTAGTACAATGTAAACAGTTAAAAACATTCTCGGAAAAATTCTCCAAGCATCAATTGCTCTAGCTAAATGTATTAATTTAGCATACGGATTAGGACCCATATCTTTTACACTAGTATCTACTTCTAAGTCTAGTTTAACTTTACGTGTTGTAGTATTAGATGTGCTTACTACTACTGCGTCAGGTTTTGACTCAACTGCTGGACCAATATCTGCTGGTGCCTTAGTTGGTTTTGCTTCTATTTCTTCAAGACTTTTTCTTGGCATTTTTCTTTCCCTCTAATTTATTAAGACGTTCTTCTAACTCATCTATTTTAGATGTTATTTTAGGATATTTTACACGCCACGCATTTGGATCATTTTGTAGCCATGTCCAACCCCAACGTATTGCTAGATATTCTAATGTGGCATCAAACTTTTGTACTGCCCATGTTGCCATCTTAGTATCTTTGAACCAGAATAAAAATCCTGCACCAAATATTGATCCAGCTAATGCTGTATAAATCCACAGACGATTACTCGCCATTTGTTCAATCATTTCCCACATATTAATCCCTCAATTATTATGTATGTATTTATGTTCAAAATGAGCAGGCAACTCTAGCACCAGGAGTTACTTCGATATTAATATCGGAATCTATAGTTACTTGGGGATCGGGTTTGGCTTCGCAATTGACTTTTTTAAAGCTACAGCTACTTGTCAGTAGTAGTGTCAGTATCAAGAGGCTTAACAGCTTCTTCATAATATACAATAATTGCCTTTTGCTGTTCTATGTAGCGTCTAAGCTCAGCGAAGTTGTTTGATAAGTTTTCGTAGTCTTTAATGCTGATAGCAATATATGCATCAGCACCATTCTTCGCTTCAAACTCTTTTTTGAATTCTTCTAAGTTTTCGTTTGGTGATACAACATAAATTTTTATGTCGTTCATTTGTACAGGCTTGGGCATCGGAACAATAGGTACTACAGTTTTTTCTATCTTAGTAACTATTTTAATTTCTGGATCGGCTCTAAAACTGCTACAACTACTCAGTAGGAGTGTTGCTAGTAATAGACTCGAGATTATCCCAAAGTTTATTCGTTGCATTTTGCATCCTCTTTTCAATTGGTCCTGGCTTTTTGTTAGCTAAGTGTGTTAAATTATGTTTGCTTAGAGTAGCACGAAGTTCATCCCCATACTGCTCTGATTTATCTAATTCTGTGTTAAGGGTATCAGTTAATGTGTTTAGTCTAGCATTATCAGCTTTAAGTGTTGCTAAACTTTGTTGACTAGTTTCAACTGCTTGTTCAAGTTTAGCGTTATTAAGTCTTTGTATTTCCAAGTTGGATTGTAATTGTTTTACATAAAACAACCCTCCTCCAGCACCTGCTAGAATAATAAAAACTAATGCAATTTTTAATCCACTAAACATATTTGTATTTACCCTAGTAACTTTCCCAGCGTTTGTGGTCCTACAATACCGTCAGCAGTAAGTCCTTTTGAACTTTGCCACTCTTTAACAATACGTGCAGTACCTGGACCAAATATACCATCAGCAGGTGAAATATCAAGTTTCTCTTGTACTTCTGCTACTAACGGACCACGTGATCCTACTCTAATAGTTTGATTATAATCTGTTTCTGGCTCTTCAAAGTCACCACCTAGTACATCCATTGCATGTAGGTAATGCTTCTTACGATCGTCTAATCCAATTGTACCACCGTTAATACGCTTTGTAGCACCTACAATGTCACAGTTATCACAATACTTGTTTAAGCCGTTTGTATCCCAGAACCAACATGCTGAGTCTAGTGCGCCTTTCTTAGTGCGTACATAATCAGTTGCTTCTTCTGGAGTCATATCCATTTCTTTTGCAAATTGTGTATAGTTGTAACGCCCAGTTAACTGAAGTATACCACCACCGCGGAAACGCCAGCCGTCACCACTATCAGTATCGCCGTTGTCCATACGTGAAGCGTAAATAACGTTTGCAATTTTTTCTGGTTGTCTGTGATATTCGTTTGCATCTCTATTTGCTCTCCTAAAATATTTAGGGAAAATTGTATTCAGTGCTTTTGCACTATAATTTAAATTTTCACTTAATACTCTAAAGCCACCACTTTCGTGTCCACACTGTGCTACAAACATTGCTACACGCTCTGCTGTGTCTACTTCCCATAAAGGAAGGATTTCAAGCATTGCTTCGTACCAATCTTTCCAATCATCTCTATGGATTAGCTCTTCAGCCATCCATTCGTTAAATTCAAATTTAAAATGCTCTTTAGCCATTTTTAGATCCTTTTTAAATGTAGGTTATAACCTTCGTTAGTTAATACAACTGTATCGCCGTATTTTGTAATGTTATAATCGCCTAAGTACTTGGTAAGGAAAATTACTTCAGCCATGTCTTTCATGTTAATAGTTTCATTTAGAGCTGTTTCTTTACCAAAGTCGGTTACTTCAAATCTAATTGCTCCTGAATAGGTGTTTTTAAATATCAGTGTTTCACCTAACATGTTTATAGATTCAGCATAACTCTTGGTAAAGAAGTTTTTATAATTCTCATATTGTGTTTCGTTGATAGCAATCTCGTAACTTTCTTTATCAACAGGTATGCTTGCTAAATTTTCTTCGTCTAAATCTTTACTTCTAAAATTTTTGTAGTATCTAAACTTCATATTTTCTAAATCGGCTAGTTTAGTAACACCGTCTGCAATTTCTAAAATTTGTGTTGAAACATCTTTAGTACGTTCTAGTTCAACAAATACTTTATATGTACCATCACTTTGTTCAGCTGAAGTAACGTCAGCATCTAGTACAAAAGGATAGCCTTTTTCAATAAAATTTTCTAAGTCTTTTGCAGGCTCATTTCCGTGTACACTAAATGCTAATGTAACAATGTCAGAATCTTCACCCATTTTTGATTTATACGAATCAATTTCAATAATCTTATCTACTAGATATCCTAAGTCGTTTTTAAGTAATCCCATTATACTGTCTCTAACTCTTCGCCACCAACATCAGCAGTTGCTTCTGCACCTAGGTCAGCGTCTTGTGTTTCTTCAGGAATAGTAGGTACTGATCCAGCATCAACTTCATAATCAACCATTGCTTTCATACCACCATAAATATCTGCAATTAATTTTTTAGGCATCATAATCTCAACAACCCAAATAGGCAATGTGTCTAATTTGCCTTTTTTAGTTCCAGGACGTATATCGTCTGGTTTACGTATTCTACGTGCCTTAATAATTTTGTCTTTTTTGTAGGTAACTTTGCAATCGTAATCAAGTAAACGTTTGCCGCCCATTGGGTCAGGCATTTCATCTGCAGGCCACATAAATGCACATGTTACCCAGTGTCTACTAATTTTAGGTCCAAAGACTACTTCGCCTTGATCCCAGTTATCATACACATATACGTCTAAATCATCTAGCACTCTTTCAAAATCTTTAAGTACAGTGAATGCTACATCGCTGTCGTATATTTCTGATATGTTTTTTACTACGTCTGTGATATCTTTCATTATATCGCCACCTATTCTATTGTACACTTATTTATCAGATAAGTTGTGTTAGCACTTAACACTTGACAAACATAGATAAATATTTTTGTAAGCAAAGTTAGAGCTTACTGAAGTCACATTAAAGGAGGACACTTCATGAGTGCAAAGCGAGCTCGCAAGAGCAAGAACTTTCACAATAATGTTGTTCAAATTAATAATTATCTTCCCGAGAAGCAGAAAACTGTCAAAATCGTACCACGAAATAAGACACAAGAATCCTACATGCTAACATTGGCCCATCCAAAGAAAGACGTTGTCTTTGGTATAGGTCCTGCTGGCACAGGTAAGACTCTTATTGCGGTATTGACAGCAATTAAGTTTTTCAAAGAAGGAATTGTTGACAAGATTATTGTAACAAGACCAGCCGTTTCAGTTGACGAGGACCTAGGTTTTTTACCTGGTACACTAGAACAAAAAATGGCCCCCTGGACAAGACCAATATTTGATGTATTGCGTGAGTATTTCACAGCAAAAGACATTGAAGGTATGATTGCAGAAGGTGTTATTGAAATATCACCATTAGCATACATGCGTGGTCGAACGTTTAAAAAGGCATATATCATTGCTGATGAGATGCAAAACTCAACAGCTAATCAAATGAAGATGCTACTAACACGTTTAGGAGAAGGTTCGAAGATGGCAGTAACAGGAGACCTTAATCAAGCAGATAGGATGAAAGATAATGGTCTAATAGACTTTATTGATCAACTTAGTCGGTTTGGTAATAGTACCCACTTAGATTATGTTACATTCCATCATCAAGATATCGAAAGGCATAACGCTGTGAAGGAGGTACTAGAAGTATACGGTGACGAATAACCTTATTTAAGGTCATTCATTAGCGGAAAGATTTCAGCGATAACTTTGGCACAAGAGTGAGCAATATCCATGTGCTCCTTTTGTGTACCATTGGCGCCACGTAATTCAATGTAATGAACCCAACTACGTAGGGTACCATTCATGTACAAGCGTGTTTTTGTATTGCCTTCAGGTAGTACTACTCGAGCTTGTTCCTTGGCAATACCGTTATCAATTGCCCACTCATATGCTTCTCTTGCGGCATTAATAACCATCTGTTGTTTAATTTCCCAATTAACGGCAAGTTCACGATCATCTGTTTCAATACTGTTTTGTCTATTTTTACTATCTTGTAATCTACACTCACGTAGTACAAACATCTCACCCATTTCTTTTGGGTCAGCATAACGTTGACTAAACTCTTGGAATGCAAAACTACGGTGACGCACAATTTGGTGTGCAATATCACGTGTAGTATTAATTTCTAACACAGCATTAACCATCTCTAATGGAGACCAATGTTGATGTTTAATTAAATATTTGATTAAACGTTCGCTTGTTTCCATGTTAATTTGTGCTGTAGGGTTACTAACTTTAGCACAAAATGCAATAAGGTCTTGAACGTTTTCTAGTCCTTCTTCTTTAAATTCATCTGATGCTTTACTATAACTTACTAATTTAACGTCCACTTAAAACTCCATATCTGCCGCTACAATAAAGCGGTCTTGTTGTGACTGTACTATGCCTGGACGATGCCAAACACTTCCCGGATATATCATCCAATGTCCTGTTTTCCAAGGTACAAAAAAGTTACCTTCACCTTCTGGACTAACAGGTGCTAATTCTGTTCCTGCTTTTTCTAAATCTTTTACATCATCTGGCAAGTGCATATAGTATACACCACTTACTGTTTTTGTTTCAGTATTATGATTATGATGATGCCAAAGTGTATCTCTGTTTTCAACGTGTTTTAAACTAGTACGAAAACTCCAACTTTGAACATTTTTAATTTGTACTTCTCTTCCTAAATATCTAAAGCAACTCCAAAGGAAGCTCATCTTTAAATCTGTAAAGTCTTGAAACACGTTCCAGTTTGTTTGATACTTTGGACTGTTAGTCCAAAACTTACCTGAGTCTATGCCTGCTGATACATCACTACACATCTTTTGTCTGTTGTCTTGTGTAAGTAAATTGTTCCAATCATAATATTCGTAATCAACCATTCTTTATATACCTATCTTCTGTACAATGTTCGTCGAAGTCAACTCTAGTATAATTATTCTTAGACATAGTCAAATTTATCTGTTCTCTGTTTTCTTTGCTTTCATATTCTATACTAAACATTTTAACATCATATTGAGAAAAGTCAAATCCTGCTAATACTTCAAGTTCACTTCCTTCAACATCAATGCTTATGTAATCAATCTTATTAGGTGCGTTATACAAGTTTAATAAATCCGTAAGTGTAATTGTAAACACTTTATGATCGTTCATTTTAACGGGCATATCGTTGCTTACAAGACCATCTATGCCGCTTCTAAGATTCCAACCATAAAATTCTGATTGATCACCTAAATACTTAAAGGGTAATATTTTACCTGACTCTTTGTATACACAAAGATCGCTAACTAATGTATCTCTAGCACCGCACATACTTTTTAAGGTAACAGGATTTGGATCTACACAAATACCTTCCCATTTGTAAAACTTTTCAAGCAAGTAAGTGTTACTAGCAGTAACTCCGTCACTAGCACCAATATCAACAAAATACCCTTTTCTATAGTAACTGTTTTCTAATGCCCAGAAGTCGCATCCGTTTTCGCTAAATTTTAAATTTGAACCTTCAGGACCCATTAGCCTTGCCTCAACACAATATGTACACCCCATGGTGTTATAACCGGAGGACCAATATCATCAATAGGAATTACTTTTACAGCATTCGCAAAATCGGGGTGCATTGTTCCTTCTTCAAACCATCCTAGTTCTCCGCCATGCCTTGGACCACTTGCACAAGAACTGTGCTTTCCAGCGGCATCTGGGAAACTAATTTTACTAGTCTTAATGTCTTTAATTAGTTGTTCAGCATCAGCAACAGCAACACCTAATGGTCTTTCATGCGAACTGTTTTCTGCTTTATCATAGCTTAGTAATATGTGTTTACATTTTAATTTCATTTTTCGTCCATAAGTTTAATCGGCTAATAGATTACAAATTGTATCTGCTAAATCTCTAAACCATTCTTCGTCATGCCCTTTAGTAGTTTCAGCGGCAGTTCCAATTCTAATACCACTTGTTTCTAAAAAGTTCCTTGGGTCATTTGGTACTCCGTTTTTGTTTACAGTAATACCATTTGCTTCCAATAGATCTGCGGCTTGTCTGCCACTGTGTTTGCTTTTGCTTAGATCCATTAGTATGATGTGACTATCTGTTCCACCTGTTTGTACAGGAAAACCATTTTGTTCAAATACTCCACACATTGCTTTTGCATTGGCAACAACTTGGCGAGCATAAACTCCAAAGTTTGGATCTAATGCTTCTTGATAACATTGTGCTTTAGCGGCAATTATATTCATTAGTGGGCCGCCTTGTGTTCCTGGAAATATACTACTGTTGATTTTCTTTGTGTAATCAGGATTGTTCCAAAGGATCATACCGCCTCTAGGACCACGTAACGTTTTGTGTGTTGTGCTTGTTACTACATCTGCATAGGGCAATGGCGAATCGTATGCACTACCTGCTACTATGCCACTGTAATGTGCCATGTCTACAACAAGTTTAGCACCTACACTATCTGCAATATCTCTAAATGCTTTCCAATCTATTTGTCTTGGATAGGCACTAGCACCTGCTACTAATACTTTAGGCATGTTTAATTTTGCAATACCTTCAATTACATCATAATCTAAAAGTCCGTCCTCGCCTACTCCATATGTAACTGCTCGATAAAATTTACCACTAAGTGTTGGAGGTGCACCATGTGACAAATGTCCGCCACTTGCTAAATCCATACCCATTAGTGTATCACCGGGTTTCATTAATGCTTGATATACTGCTGTGTTTGCTCCAACTCCACTATGTGGTTGTACATTGGCAAACTCGCACCCATATAACTTACATAAACTATCAATAGCAAGTTGTTCAATTTCATCCATATGTTCACAGCCATTGTAATATCTTTTGCCTGGATATCCTTCTGCATACTTGTTTGTAAAAACGCTACCACACAAATCCATCACAGCCTGACTTGCATAATTTTCACTTGCTATAAGTTCTATTGTAGTGTTTTGTCTTTTTTGCTCGGACGCAAGTATTTTTCTAATATTAGGGTACATTTATTTTTTATCCATTATCTGTTGCATTTGTAGTTCTTTGCCAACTATTTCTCTTAGTTCAAGTCTATTTCCATATGGATCCATACTTTCGTATTTTGTTAGACAATCACGTGCATTAATATCTTTCCAAGTTTCTTTCTTACCATCTGGCCATTTGATTTCATAACTACGTGGTGTCTTATCCCAGGATTTAGGCGAACCGTCTTTCATGTAGGTGGTTGTCATTAATCACCCTTTCCAGGCTTATCTGAAAAGTGTTCCATTTTGTTTTCTACACCTGCCCATTCTTCTGCATCCTTAGGAACATCCTCTTTACGCATCTGAGTAATATTAGGCCAAGTGTTTGACCATTTGTGATTAAGCTCATAAAACTTATTATCAGTATCTTGGTAATCTGTAATAATAGCGTCTACTGGACATTCAGGCTCGCACACTCCACAGTCAATACATTCGTCTGGATTAATTACAAGCATGTTTTCACCTTCATAAAAACAATCCACAGGACATACTTCTACACAATCCATATGTTTACATTTAATACAGTTGTCATTGACTAGATAAGTCATAGTTCTCCTTTATCTCGCATTTCTGCACGTATCTTTGTAGCACTAATATTATGTATCTCTTTTCCTAAGTCATGTTCTGTAAAAGTGTAACCTACACCTCTACCATAACTAATATCTACAATATTAGGTACTTTCATAATAGTATATTCTTTATTGTAAGTATAGCCGGATTTGTCTAAGCCAGCAATAATACCGTCCATTACATCTGTATGTGTAAAAGGATTATCTGTTTGTGCTACAGTTCTTCCAGCACCGGCATCGTCGCCTACTATACCAAATACATCACGTACTTGAATACATACTTGTCCTGTTTCTGCTAATGCACGTTTGAATAACTCTGTATGTCCATCATGCCAAGGTTGCCATCTTCCTAGCATTTGTGTTGTAGGTTTTTGTGAATCAAACATTTTGTTTCTCCATGTAGTTTAGAACTACTTCTGATAGTTGTTGATGCGTATCAGTAAACCATTCTCTTACATGGTAGTCAAAGTGTGTAGGTGCTTTAAACATCTTATTAGTATCTTCAAATCTTCCTTCTTTGATAGTATCCATCCAAACAGTATAGTTTGGTGCAAACTGTGTACGTGCTTCTGCTGTGGGGCAAACAAAGTCAGCAACAGCAATTTTGCCAGCCATGACTACTCCATCAGCTAAATGACGCATACGCTGTGCTTGTTGCATACGGCCTTCTGGACTAAAGTCCCATTTAGTTACATCAGGGCCTTCGTACTGAGTACGTACTGCATCTGCATTAATGTGTACTGCTCCAATTAAGTCTGCAAAGGGTTTTGCTAGTGTAGTTTTTCCACTACCGGGTAATCCAAATATTAAAATCTTCATTTATAATCTTGCCAATCTAATTAAGGTTGCGGCTAAATTAATCTCCGGATCGGAAACTAACGTATGATCTACAAGTCCTTGTTTAATGATTAGGATAGCATTTTCTTGCTTTTCTTCGTCACCAAATAAATCAATGTTGTCATACAGCCATTTGTATATATCTTCAATCTCTTCTGGTCGAGCTTGACTACAAACAAGTTTACGTGCTTGTCCAATCTTGCCTGCTTTAAATAATTCGACCATCTCAATCTTATAGTCAGCATCACCTGAGTCTGCTTTAGCTGGCGGCACTAAGTTACCGTCAACACAATTCATTTGCACCATGTTAATACATTTACGCAAATCAGGATACGTTGCTTTTACATAAGTGTCTAAGATATCCAAGTCTGGAGTAACACCTTCTGTAAGAACAATTTCTGCAACTCGTGCAGTAAATTCTGTTTGGTCAATACGTTCAATATGAAAGCCTTGACACCTGCTGTGTAGTGCAGGAATAATTCTGTTTGGGTAATTACAAGTAAGAATAAAACGTGCAGTAGTATGATACTCTTCCATAACACCACGCAACGCCGCTTGTGCGTTTGGACTCAAGTAATCAGCCTCATCAAGTAGCACAACCTTAAAGTCACCAAATGGAATCATTTGTACAAAGTTTACAACCTTGTCACGTACATCTTCTACTGAGTTTGTTCTACTAGCATTAATCTCTAGTACATCAAGGTCGTTTATTTCTAGTTGATTAAGAAGAATCTTTGCTAGTGTTGTCTTACCAATACCTGCATTACCACTAAACAACAAATGCGGAATAGTACCATCTGTAATCCATTGGTTAACTTGCTGACGTTGTGCATTATCTCTAAATACATATCCGTCAACTGTACTAGGACGATATTTTTCTACCCATAATTCTTTCATTTAGTAACTCCAAAGTGTTTGTATGTTTGCTGTAAGCATTTTGCTTGGTAATAACAATCTGCTAGAGCATTGTGTAGTTCTTCTTGTATTGCTTTACGTGGATCAGTTTGCATCATTCCAAATACAGTTCGACTATCTCTAATTTGCCAAAAGTTCCACGGGCAAGGCTTGCCAACAGTTTTGTATAAGTTTTGTAGTATTGCATAGTCAAATAAAGGTCCTTGGCACCATAGAAAGTCAACTCCAACACACCATTTGTTAAGTTGTTTAGTTAGGCTATCCATATTTACACGTTCATGATCACCAAAGGCTTCATCTTGGATTTCTTGCTTTTGCCTGCTCCACCATGCTAAGGTGTTGTCATCAATACTACGACTGTATTTTTCTGATTGTTCTTCTACATCACAACGTAGGTATAAACCGTGATTAGGTTCGGCATCACTATACGGATCAAACTTAACTGCACCTAAAGTGATTATAACACTATCAGGCTCAACACCTAATGTCTCTAAGTCAATCATTCCGTGTATTGCCATTTAAACCAACTTTACTAAAATAATTACTTGTAAAACTAAAACAGCAACCGGCACAATGGTTCTTACAAGTTCCATTGTATGATTGTACTCATCTAGTTTTCTCTCTAATTTATTTCTTTTTGCCATATTACCCTTTCCTATTTTCTTGTCCAATTGCACTTACAATGAGAATTATATATAGTATAGGCCAACCCCATCCAGTAATAGTACCGCTTAAATGCAGTGCCATTAATGTTACACCAGATAGGCCTGTAGTACCAATACTACTAGATTGTGGTCTTGGAAATTTCAT